>CEOF01041453.1_pt1 | contig 36315 bp, 39 predicted proteins | sample 361311 | NCBI WGS metagenome assembly CEOF01 (sample SAMEA2619667, study PRJEB7988) | marine metagenome | biome: marine biome (ENVO:00000447); feature: surface water layer (ENVO:00002042); material: "saline water (ENVO:00002010), including plankton (ENVO:xxxxxxxx)" | depth 5 m
TGCATTTAAACCAAGGAGGTGCTTTGAAAAATATAATACTGATGATGAAATTAGATATGGAATGAGGGCTGCAAAAGCTCTTGGAGCTTCTCACATAACACTTGAACATCCTAGTGACGATGAGCATACTTTAAGACTGTCTGAAATTGCTGATGAAGAGGATATTTTAGTTGGATATCATAACCACGAGCAAGGGACACCCACACTTTGGGATACCGCAATTTCTCAGTCAGATTTTAATAGATTAAATATTGACTTGGGACATTATACTGCATCAGAAACTGGGGATCCTTTAGAAATTTTTAAGGATAAACATAATAAAATTGTAAGTATGCATTTGAAAGATAGAAAGAGATTAAGTAGAGGAGGGGATAACCTTGTTTGGGGTCAAGGTGATACTCCGATAAAGGAGGCTGTTAAAATTTATAAAGAAGAAGGGTATGATTTTCCACTTACAATTGAGTTGGAGTATGATATTCCTGAAGGATCTGATGAAATTTCTGAACTAAAAAAATGTATTTCCTATATATTTGATTCTATATTATAACAATTATTCTACAAAATTAATTACCAGAAACTGATATCATTCGAGCACTTAGATCAGGATTTTTAATGTCATTATCAATAGGAAACATTGGTCGATTAATATTTTTATACCCTAAGCGATCTAGATCTTGATCAACTCCACCAGGAGTTAACGCCATTAACCAACCTTTTTGAATTTCATATAACTCAGGAACTAAATAACCAATCTTTACAACCACAATATCTGTCTTCAAAAGATCTAGCCCTAGTTCACTAAAATCTTTTTCATAATGATAAGGTTTTCTCTTTTTTGTAACTATTACACTAATACTTCCGGTTTGAATTACTACTTCAGTTTCGGCATTAATATCTCCTTTTTTAATTCTTTTAATTATCCCTTCAAGTAAAATTGGAGGTGAGTATCTGCTATCTACTTCTGCTCCAACGTAACCCTTAACTTTTTTTCCTACACCAATTTGCATTGCCTTTTCAATTAATTCAGGTCCTGGAATTGAAGCATAAATTAATTTAGGTCCATCATGTGGTTTAAATTCTTCTCTATTTAATAATTTATTTAATGTCCAAGTTACATCACCAGCACCTCCAGCAGTTGGATTATCTCCCATGTCACTAATAAAAAATGGAATTTCTTTACTATTTATTGCTTGCTTTAGACATTCGTTTAAATTTTTAGTTGGTGCAACAAAATCAAATTCATTTCTGTATTCCCAGAAATTTCTTGCTAGTTTTTCTGCTGAGGATTTGACCTTTATTTCATCATCTCCGGTAACAACAACTACCGCATGATTTCTTGGTTCATCCGCCCATGCATAACCTACCCATATTCCTGCATCAAGAATACCATCAATTTTTGTGATTGGATCAACTTGAGCATAAAGTTTTTTTCCAGGATCAATTCTGGTACTAGTTTGTTCACCTGGTAGAAGAATTGGAATAGGAATCCATGCTTTATAAAGAGGTTTTCCTTTGCCATTTTCAATCCTATTTAATAAGTTTTCTAAGGCCCTTTGTTTAGATTCCATTGCATCTTCATGAGGAGCCATTCTGTAACAAGTAATTAAATCTGATTCTCTAGCCAGTTTTTTTGAAACATTGCCATGTAAATCCATTGATGTTGAGATAATGGTTTTATAACCTACAACTTCTCTGATTTTTTTTATGTAATCACCTTCTGCGTCAATTAATCCTTGGACACTCATTGCTCCATGTATATCAAGAAATAGTCCATCATAAGGTAAATTTTCTTTTAAAAGAGATAAAGTTTGATTGAGGATAGAATCATAGGTTTCTTTAGAGACAATCCCACCAGGTAATGATTTTGCAACTATTGCAGGAAACCAGTTTGCACGTTTTCTGTTTATAGATTCTTCAGATAAAAAAGAGTATCTGTTAAAAATTTTTTCTCCAACTCCTGTTCTGGCCCTAAATGCTTCCATATAAGAAACTGCTGGTGAGAAAGTACTAGATTCAATACCAATTCCAGCGATAGCGACTTTTGGCAGCTTTGATTTAAAATTTTCACAAGAGTAAAAAAATAAGATTAAAGAAGTTAAAACTGAGAGATTTATAAATAATATTTTTTTCATTGCTAGCTGTGTTTGTTTAAATTTAAAAAATAATATCTAATTCTAAGACCATGTTTTTTTTAAAAATCTGATAAAATTTTTGTGAAAAATATTATCAACATCAAAATTTGAATACCCTCTTTTTTTTAATACAAATTTAATTTTTTGAAGATCAGTAATTGTATCTATATCATATGGACATTGCTCATTTCCAAATGCACCATCTAAGTCTGACCCTATTCCAACTGAATCACAATTTCCTGATAGTTGGCATATATGATCTATATGATCCACTACTTTTTCTAATGAAAGGTCCATTTTTTTTGGATCTGAAATACCTCTTTTCCAATTTGGCACAATCATCCATGCATCCAAACAAACCCCAATTATTGAATTTCTTTTAATTAATTCTCTAATTTGTTTATCGTCAAACTGTCTATTATTCGGAACAATTGATCTACAATTGCTATGACTTGCCCATATTGGTCCTGAGAATCTTTCAATAGTTTCCCAAAAACTTAAATCACACAGGTGGGTAACATCAAGAATAAGATTTAATTTTTCAATTTCGTCAAGTAATTGCCTTCCTTTTAGTCCTAATCCTCCAGATGAGTCAGTACCATGAGCATATGTTCCTGGGCCATAGTGGGCAGGTCCTATTGCTCTTAATCCGTATTCGAATGCTATATTGAGGTGTTCCATTGAAATTATTGAATCTGCCCCTTCAAGTGAAAGTATATATCCAATAGTCTTATCTGAATTATTATTCCAATTATTAATCTGAATATTTAAATCATTTAATGTTTTAATTTGAGTCATTTCCCCTTTACTTTCCATGGATTTGTACCATGCAAGTTGACCTTGGGTTTGAGCCCAGGCCTGCTCTGCTGATTTCCATCCAGGTAATTTATTTTGGGGTTTAACATATCTTGCAATTTGTGTTGCAACACAAATACCAATATCACCTTTTCTCATTGCATCAAGAGAAACAGTTCCATTTCTTCTGTCTGGTTTATCATTCAATAATCGCTCACTTTCCCTAATATGATTGACTGGAAGAGTAAGATCTCTGTTCCACTCCATCGCATTCATTGCTAAATCTAAATGAGCATCAAAAATCAGAGACATTGCTTTTTAAATTGTAGTTTCTGGCTTTAACTTTCCATAAAGATGATATCTCTCCATTTGAAATAGTTTGTAAGTATTCGAATTTTGAAACTGTTGGACAGATATGAAATGGAGAAGCATAAACTATATCACCAATATTATAATTTTTGGCTTTTTTGGATTCAATTATAAGATGCTCCTCACTTTGGCTAATATGCTTTGCATTTTCTAATCCATGAATAATGGCTCTTGGTAAAGGCATTTCAGAGGCAACAGATTTATGTCCTAGATCCAGGCACAACATATTCTTATTTGGTTTACTTATTACACGCGAAACTAAAATTGCTGCTATTTCAAAATCCATCTCCGGAAATAATTTTTTATAACCTTCATCCCATAAAAGGGTAGTGCCAGGACTAAGATAATTTCCTTTTCTCGTCGAGTGAATATTAAACGTAGGAGAACCACCAGTTATAAGATTTTGAATTTTTATTCCTTTTTTTTTGGAACCTTTAATTATTTCATTTACAAATTCATATGCCTTGTCACATTCTTTTTTTCGGTCTTTAAAATTTGAATTTCTAATGTGACCATCATAAACATGTAGCCCTTTTAGTGTTAGATTTTTATTAATATTTATGTTTTCAATTAATTTAAGGGCTATTGATAAATGATTAACTCCTGTTCGGTTCATACCGTTATTTATGTCAATCCATAGGGATAATTTAATATTATTTTTTGATGATAAATCACTCATTAATTTTAATGAAGCGAAATTATCTACAATAGTTGAAAATTCTATTTTGGGATATAAAAGTTTAAGCTCAATAAAATGGATTAAATTCAACTTAGTTGGTTGAATAGCTAAAAGAATTTTTTGAACCCCAGTTAATGCAAGCATTTCTGCTTCACATATTGTAGCACATTTAAACTTATTAATTCCATATTCTTTTTGAAAATTAACAATTTCCTTAAGTTTATGAGTTTTAACATGTGGCCAAAGTCTTTTGGGAGAGCCAGCAATTGATATCATTTTTTTGATATTTTCTATGATTCTTTCTGGAATAATTATTAAACCAGGACTTATCAAATTTTCAGATAAATTAATATTCATAACCTTAAATGTAGAGTTCAAAAATAGCCTCAACTTCAACAGGAATGTTTCTCGGAAGAATATTCCCAACCGCACTTCTTGCTCCTACTCCATATTGTTCTCCAAAAATATCCCTCATTAATTCACTAAAACCATTAATAACAAATGGATGTTCTTTGAATTCCATTGTACAATTTACCATACCTAAAACTTTGACCACTCTTTTTATCCTGTCTATATCTTTAAAGTGCTCTTTTATAGTTGCTAGCATTGTTAGTCCAACTTGTCTTGCAGCTAGTTTACCTTCCTCAGCAGACAAATCTTTTCCAACTTTACCAATCATTTGACTGCCATCTAATTTAACTGGACCTTGTCCTGAAATATAAAGTAGATTCCCAGAGATGACCATGGGATTGTATAGACCTGCTGGCTTTGGTGCAGGAGGTAATTCTAATTCAATTTTTTTTATTCTTTGAGAAGGTAATTGTTTCATTTTCTATTTTTAAACAAATATATCTAATATTAAAACTCCAATTATACCAATTACTCCAATGGATGTTTCCATTATAGTCCAAGTTGAAAGAGTATCCTTCACTGATACATTAAAGTATTCTTTAAATAACCAAAAACCACCATCATTTACATGTGATAGCATAATACTTCCTGATCCAATTGCCAAAACCATTAATTCTGCATTTATATCAGTGTTGGTAATTATAGGGACCAATATGCCTGCTGATGTTAAAGCTGCAACTGTGGCTGATCCAACACACACTCTAATTAAAGTAGCAATAGTCCATCCTAAAAAAAGTGGTGACAAACTGGAATCAATTAATAAACTTCCAATATATTGACTTACACCACTATCAGTTAAAATCTCTTTCAAAGCACCAGAACCAGCAATAATAAGTAATACCATAGTTACACCTTTAATTGAATCAGAGCTTTTTTTCATTATTGAGCCAATACTTTCTCCTCTTGATATACCCAACGAATACATTGAGAAAATAAATGAAATTAATAAAGCTATTGATGGATTACCAAAAAATTTTATAAATTCAAAAAATTGGTTTTCATCGTTAATGAAAACTAGTATAATTGTAGAGGCTCCAATTAAAAAGACAGGAAGTAAAGCTGAAAAAATACTAATAAAAAAGCTAGGTAATTCGTTACTACTTAAAATTTTTGATGACATAAAAGATTCCAAAGGTTTTGCATTTACCTTTTTAATAATTTTAGATAGAACTGGACCTGAAATTAATATTGCTGGAATAGCTACAATAGTTCCGTATATTAAAGTCTTTCCAATATCTGCATCAAAAAGAATTGCAACAGCAGTAGGTCCAGGGTGCGGAGGTAGGTATCCATGAGCAACGGATAATGATGCTAACAAAGGTAGCCCTACATGCATCAGAGGAAGCTTCGATGACGAGGCAACTGTGAAAATTAAAGGAACTAAAATAACAAAACCTACCTCATAAAACATAGTAAGCCCAATTATAAAACCTGAAAGCATAACGGCAAGTTGAATATTTTTTACTCCAAAGGAATTAATCAACCTAAATGATATTTGCTGAGCAGCTCCACTTTCTGCAATTATTTTTCCAAACATTGCTCCCAGACCTAAAATCATTACCAATGATCCAAGAGTATTTCCGAATCCATTTTCAATGGATTCAATAACCTCATTTATAGGCATTCCATTTAAAATTCCAATAACTAAAGAAACCAAGATAAATGAAACAAAGGCATTTAATTTTCCAAAAACAATTAATATAAAAAGCAATAAGATTCCGCAAACAACTATAAAAAGTGGCATATGAGGGATTAAATTTTATAAAATCAAAATTAATAAAATATAACTCAAATACTAATTAGTTAATTATAGCTTCAAACATATACATTCAATAATAAATTAAAAAAAATTGCTGTCTAATACATAATTTAAGTATATATTTTAGAGATTGATTTTTTTTAATATTAATATCGATTTTTTTTTATCTTTAACCCTTATTAAACAAGAAACAAAATTATTACAATGAAAAAATTAATAACTGCAATAACCTTTGCATCTCTTTTCATCACTTGTTACACTCTAAGTGCTAACATAACAATTATTGAGAAAATTGATAATATTTCGTCTTTTCAAGATGGCGATGAACTATCAACTAGTGTAGCACCCTCTTTTACTCAAGAATTAAAAAATAGATTTATTGAGGGAGGTCCTGGTTTCATGGGGATTGTTTTAATATGTCTTATTTTAGGTTTGGCAATCTCGATTGAACGTATTATCTTTTTAAATCTTGCTACTACTAATACAAAAAAATTGACAAGCGGTGTTGAGGAAGCAATCTCGTCAGGAGGTATTGAAGCAGCTAAGGAATTATGCAGAGACACAAAAGGTCCAGTAGCATCTATTTTTTATCAAGGCTTGGATAGAGCTAATGAAGGTATAGAAAATGCTGAAAAAGCTGTAATTGCATATGGCGGAGTTCAGATGGGTCAACTTGAGAAAAATGTGTCATGGATTTCATTATTTATTGCTTTAGCCCCAATGCTTGGATTTATGGGAACTGTAATTGGTATGATACAAGCTTTTGACAAGATTGAAGCTGCTGGAGATATGCAACCATCACTTGTTGCAGGGGGAATTAAGGTTGCTTTACTTACAACTGTTTTTGGTCTTATAGTAGCTATAATTCTACAAGTTTTTTATAATTATATAGTTGCCAAGATTGATAGCATTGTTAATGATATGGAAGATGCCTCAATAACATTGATCGATATACTTTCTGCAAATAAAAAATAAACAAATCCAAATAGATGAATTTTCAAAATATTATCAAAATTATCAGTGGTATACTTGGTGTTCTCGGTACTATTTTTCTTTTAAGAATCATGAGTACAGGAGACGATCAAATCAAAATGGATGCCAGTATGGGGGATTTTTCAATTGTTACTCCTTTAATCATGTTAGCTATCATTATATTATCAATTGCTGTTTTAGTAACTGTTATTTTCTCATTTAGAGGTTTAGCATCTGATATTAATAAAGTTAAAAAATCAATCCTAACTACAGGTATTCTAATTATTGTTATTGGAATTAGTTACGGCATTTCCGATGGTATTGAAACGCCTCTTAAAGATGGCGAAATGCTTTCTGCTTCAGGATCAAGATGGGTTGGAACTGGAATAAGAGTTTTTTATATTTTAACATTTGTCGCATTTGTTTCTATGATATTTTCAAGTGTCAAAAAGTTAATAGGTAAATAGTCATGGCTAGAAGATCTGCTCCAGAAGTTAATGCCGGGTCTATGGCTGACATAGCTTTTTTGTTGTTAATATTTTTTCTTGTTACAACAACAATTGAAACTGATAGTGGCCTTAATCGTAAGTTGCCTCCGATGGAAGAAGTCATTGACCCTCCAATCATAAAACAGAAAAATATTTTTACCGTAGTAGTTAATAAAAACAATCAACTATTAATAGAAGAAGAATTGAAAGATATTTCTGATGTTAGAAAGCTTGCAGTAGAATTTCTTGACAATGGTGGTGGAACTGGTGAGGATGCATGTGATTATTGCAATGGAAGAAGAGATCCTGCTTCTTCTGATAATCCTGAGAAAGCAATAATATCTCTTAAGAATGATAGAGAAACATCTTACAAAATATATATTGCTGTTCAAAATGAGTTAGTGGCTGCATACAATGTTTTAAGAAATCGTGAGTTCTCTAGGTTAAACCCAATGATGGGAATGGATTTTGTCCAGGCTAATAACAAATACAATGATCCGAGAACAACTTCTGCTGAAAAAGAAAAGCTAAAACCCTTGTTAAATGTCGTCAAAACTATGTATCCTCAAAAACTCTCTGAGGCTGAACCAAATAAAAGTTAAATTATGAGCAAGTTTAAAAAGAAAAAAGATGGGGACCTACCTGCAATTTCAACAGCATCTTTACCTGATATCGTATTTATGTTATTGTTCTTTTTCATGGTTGCAACTGTAATGAGAGATAGTACTTTAATGGTTAATAATTCCTTGCCAGCAGCTGATCAGATCCAAAAGCTAGATAAAAAAGATAGAGTTATGTACATATACGCTGGTAAACCCTCCTCTAGATATGAGGAAAAATATGGTTCTACAGCAAGAATTCAATTAAATGACAAATTTGCAGTTGTAGCAGAAGTAGGTGCTTTTGTTCTTGCTGAAAGAGCTTCAAAACGACAAGAATTACAGAATGTCCTTACTACTGCCTTAAAAGTTGATGGAGAAACAAAAATGGGTTTAGTTAGTGACATTAAACAAGAATTAAGAAAAGTTAATGCTCTCAAAATAAATTATACTACTCGAATTGGCGAGTATACTCAGAATCTTAAATAATCATTATCAAAATATTCAAAATAAAAAACTAAAGGCATCTTTATTAGATGCTTTTTTTATTTTTACGTATATGAATATTAGGTTTCCAATTTTATTTTTTTTCATCATCTCATTTTTTATAACCAATTCCTATTCCCAAGATTCATTAAATTTAAAAAAATATAGGGAAGATCAATTTTACTTTAGTGGTAATTATGTTCTAATTACAAATAACTCTAATAATCTAATCCAAAGTGATTTTTCAAATAAAATTTCTTTTGGATTCATTAGAGATATACCAATAAGTGGAAATGGAAGATGGGCTTTTGGAATAGGAGTGGGTGGTTCATATACTCAATTTAAGTCAAATTTAGATTTCCAGACTGGTAAAATTCTATCCAATAATTTTAAAACTACTAGGTTTTTTTCTTCAGTAATACCCTTCGAATTAAGATGGAGATCCTCTTCAAATTTTATTTATAATTTTTGGAGAGTGTATTTGGGATACCAAATAAATTACAACCTTATTAAAGATGATAGTGCTCTTATGAAATGGAATAACACTCTAACATTAAACTTTGGATATAATACATGGAATTTCTCTATAGGATATGATGTATCACCAAGAACAATAAGCAGTCTAACTGAAGAGTCTTTAAAACGATTTAAACTACTAACAATCGGAATAGTCTTTTACATTTTGTAGTCAGAATCTATATTTCTTTTCTAAGTCTTGCAACGGGAATTCCTAATTGCTCTCTATATTTCGCAACTGTCCTCCTAGCTAATGGATAGCCCTTTTGTTTTAAAAGTGATGACAACGAAATATCAGCTAGAGGTTTTTTTTTATTTTCCTCGGAGATTAGCTCCTCCAGTATATTTTTGATTTCTATTGAAGAAATGTCTTGGCCATCCTCATTTTTAATTCCTTCAGAAAAAAATGTTTTCAGTAGTTTGATTCCATATGGTGTATCAATATATTTACTATTTGCAACTCTCGACACAGTGGAAATATCCATATTTATTTTTTCAGATATATCTTTTAATATCATTGGTCTAAGATCTTTTTCATCTCCAGTTAAAAAATATTGTTTTTGAAATTCAACAATAGTTTTAATTGTTATAAAAAGAGTCTGATATCTTTGATTAACGGCATCAATAAACCACTTTGCAGAGTCAAGCTTTTGTTTTATAAAGTTAACAGCTTCAATTTGATTTTTATCTTTGTTTGAAGCGATTTTATATCCTTCTAACATTTCTTTATAATTTGGTGATACATGCAATTCAGGCGCATTTCTTTTATTAAGATTTACTTCAATTTTTCCATTTTCAACTGTTAAAATAAAATCTGGTATTATCTGATTTTTTCTGAACTCGTTTGTCAAATTTCCACCAGGTTTTGGATTTAATTTAGATATTAACTCAATTATTGATTTCAAGGTCTCTTCATCTATATTGTATTTTTCAATTAATTTTATATAATGTTTCCTTGAAAATAGTTCAAAAGACTGAATTAAAATTTTCTCAGCAAGAGCAGATAATTTATCTTTTTTATTTTTCCTTCTAATTTGAAGAATCAAACACTCTTGAAGATTCATTGCTCCAACTCCTGGAGGATCAAGTGATTGAACTTTTTTTAAAAGTGATTTGATTTCATTTTCATTGGTATGGATATTTTCAGTAAAAGCCAGATCATCAATTAACTCATCAACTTCTCTTCTTATGTATCCGCTATCGTCAATACTTCCAATTAAAAAATCAATTATTGGAATTTCTTTTTCTGTGATAATAAGATTCAGAGCTTGACTTTTTAAATCCTGATGAAAACTTATTCCTCCTGAGAACGGAATTATTTTTCCTTCTTCATCAGAAGAAAAATTATTTATTTTAGTTTTATAATAAGGTAGATCGTCACTTAAGTAATCATCAACATCAATATTATCTGAATTAATGGTTGATATTTCATCTGAATCATCATGTAGATTATTCTCATTATTCTTTTCTTTACCTGTTTCTAAAGCAGGGTTTTCCCCAATTTCTAACTGAACTTTTTGCTCTAGCTCTAAAGTTGAAAGCTGAATGAGTCTCATCAACTGAATCTGTTGAGGAGATAATTTTTGATTTAATTTTAAATTTAAATGCTGTTTAATCATTGAAATATTTAAATATAAATCAAAGTTAAAAAATTAGATGCATACTTAAATCTTAAAAAGAAGCATTCTGAGGAGTTCTAGGAAATGGAATTACATCACGAATATTATTCATTCCTGTAGAAAACTGTACTAATCTTTCAAAACCTAGACCAAAACCACTATGTGGAGCTGAACCAAATTTTCTTAATTCTAAATACCACCATAATTCATTTTGATCTATCTTTAATTTTTCCATTCTGGAAATAAGAATATCAAGTCTTTCTTCCCTTTGAGATCCTCCTATAATTTCTCCAATACCAGGAAAAAGGACATCCATGGCTCCTACAGTTTCATTATCTTCATTTAATCTCATATAAAATGCCTTAATTTCTTTAGGATAATTAAAAATTATTAATGGACATTTAAAATGTTTTTCAACAAGAAATCTTTCATGTTCACTCTGCAGATCAACCCCCCATTTATCAATTTTAAATTGAAATTTATTTTTTTTATTGGGTTTTGAGTTTTTTAATATTTTGATTGCCTCAGTATAACTTACTCTCATGAAGTTATTTTTATTAACAAAATTTATTTTTTCGATCAAGCCCATCCCCCCTCTTTGAGCTAATGGTTTAGTTTTTTCTTCATCATCTAATCTTTTGTTTAAAAAATCTAATTCAACTTGGCAATTTGATAATATTTTATTTAGAAGATATTTAACGAATTCTTCAGCTAAATCCATATTATCTTTTAAATCATAAAAAGCCATCTCAGGTTCAATCATCCAAAACTCTGCTAAATGTCTTTTTGTATTAGAGTTTTCAGCTCGAAAAGTGGGTCCGAAAGTATACACATTTCCAAGTGCCAAAGCATAACTCTCTGCTTCTAATTGTCCCGAAACAGTTAGGTGAGTTTTTTTTCCAAAAAAATCTTTTTTATAATCTACTGATTTTTTGGAGTTTGTATTTGGCTCAAGGGTAGTAACCTTAAACATTTCTCCAGCTCCTTCGGCATCACTCCCTGTTATAATTGGAGTGTTTAAATAATTAAATTTTTTATTTTGAAAAAATTCATGTACTCCAAACGCAAGAACAGATCTTATTTTCATTATGGCATTAAATGTATTAGTTCTTGCTCTTAGGTGAGCCTTTTCCCTGAGAAATTCTAAACTATGTTTTTTTGGTTGAATAGGATATTTGTCAGGATCTGAATCACCTAGAATAAAAATCTCATTTACTTCTAATTCAAGGTTTTGTCCTTTTCCTTTGCTATACACTAGATCTCCTATTATTCTTAATGCAGTACCAGTATTAATTCTTTTTATTATTGAGTTTTCATGATTTTCAAAATCAATTACACATTGTAAATTCAAGAGGGTAGACCCATCATTAATTGCTATGAACCTTTTGGCTCTATATGTTTTAACCCAACCACAAATTTCAATATTTTTTTTTATTCTATTTTCAGAAAGAAGAGTTTCAATTTTTATCATTGGGACCTCAAATTTTGATGGTACAAATATAGTATTTTGATTAAGTAAGTATTATGTTATTTAATTCAAAACTAATCAATTATCTTTTTTGTTAAATGAAATTAATAATGATGGAAGTAAAATAAGGTTTGAAAGCATAGAGATAAGAAGAGTAGCAGATACAAGACCACCCAAAGCAACAGTTCCACCAAAATTTGATATCATAAACACTGCAAATCCAAAAAATAGAACAATACCACTATAAAACATGCTTAAACCAGTTTCTCTCAGAGCATTATAGACAGTTGAGTCTAAGTTTTTATTTTGGATTAGCTCCAGTCTATACTTAGCAAGAAAATGAATTGTAAAGTCAACTGAGATTCCAAAAGCAATACTAAAAACTAATATGGTGGAGGCTTTGAGTGGAATTGAAAAAAAACCCATTAATCCAGCAGTTATAATTAATGGAAGAAGATTTGGAATCAAAGAAATTAAAATCATTTTAAAAGACCTAAACATATAAGCCATGAAAAAAGAAATAAGTAAAATAGCTAATGAAAGAGACAAAAATAAATTTTCAATTAAATATTTTGTTCCTTTTATAAAAAGAAGAGATTTTCCGGTCAATAAAACACTAAATCGGTCGGATGGAAATATTTCATTTATATTAATTTGAAGTTCCTTTTTAATTTTTTCTATTCGATTTGATTTGATGTCTTTCATAAAGGTTGTAACTCGTCCATACTGCATTGTGCTATCAATATAATTTTTAAATAAACTTGAATTTCCAGCTGAGTTAATTATGTATTGAGAAATAAATCTATTTTCTTGTGAGCTGGGAAGTTTATAATAATCTGGATTTCCATTGTAGTAGGCTTGTTTTGAATATTTGTAGGCATTTACAATTGATATAGGAGATGATAATTCAGAATAATTTAGAATTTTTTCATGAAGTTTATTTATTTTTTTTAATGTCGATAGACTTCTTATACCATTTTTTCTTTTTGTATTTATTAAGATTTCAATTGGAACAATTCCCGAAAATTCTTTATCATAATATTGAATGTCTTTGAAAAAATCAGATTTTTTTGGCATATCCTCAATCATACTAGCTGAAATTTTTATTTTATTTACCCCTATAATTCCCATAATTAAAAAGAATAAAGAAATAATATATACGTTTCTTCTTTTATACCTGACATTATTTTCCATCCAATCAATAAACATATTAATATTTTTATTTTTTAAATGCTTTATATTTTTTTTTCTAGGAATTTTTAGAAAACTGTAAATTATTGGGATTAGAAAAAGTGAAATCAGGAATATTCCAATAATGTTAATTGAAGCTACAATTCCAAACTCTTTTAAAACTTTACTATTAGTCAAAATAAATGTAGCAAAACCAAATGCAGTAGTTAGGTTTGTCATTAAGGTAGCATATCCTATTTTAATTATCATTGTTTCGATAGATTTAAATTTATCTCCTGTTATTGAAACTTCTTGTTGATATTTATTTATGAAAAAAATACAATTTGGGATGCCTATAACTATTATTAACGGGGGAATTAAAGCCGTTAGAACAGTTATTTCATAATTAAATAAACCTAGGGTTCCAAAAGACCACATAACCCCTACAGATACGACTAATAACGAAATCAAGGTTGCTTTTATTGATCTAAAGAATAAGAAGAAAATCAACGAAGTAACAAACATAGCAGATAGTACAAATAAACCGATTTCATCAATTATATTTTGAGCGTTTAGTGTTCTAACATAGGGCATCCCAGAAACTTTTAAGTCAATATTATTTTCGTTTTCATACGACTCAATTAAAGGAATAAATTTATTGGTTATAAAAGTTTTTCGTGCTTTTGTATTTACTATTTTAGAGTCCATATACGCAACTGTTCTTATTGCTTCTCCAGACTCATTATAAATTAAATTTTTATAAAATGGCAAGTTGTTAACTAATTTATCTTTAAACTCTAAAATTTGATTTTTGGATAAATTTTCATTTATATCAATTAATGAAAATTCGAATTTTTTCTCCTCACTATTTTTTTTTAAAATTTTTAGGTTTGAAGTACTAATGATAGAAGTTATTTCTTTTAATTCTAAAAGTTTTTTTGAAAATAAATTCCATGAATTGAATTTATTGGGACTAAAAATAGTTGAGTCGTTCACCGAAATTAATAACAGATTTCCTTCCTCTCCAAATTGCTTTTTAAAGTTTTCGTACCTTATGTTATCAGGATGATTGTCTGGAAGAAGGTTTGCCTCAGTAAATGTAAATTTTATAAATTGCCATTGTGTTGAATGAAAAAATGTAATTGATAAAAAAATAAGTAATATTATAAATCTATTACCTAGTATTACACTCGCAATATTTTCCCAAAAGTTCCAATTATTTTTAATTCTCATTAAGAAAAGATAAATTGGGTATTAAATTGTCATTATTTCTTTTTCTTTTCTTGAAAACAATAAGTCAGTTTTTTCGATAAATGAATCAGTAAGGTTTTGAACATCATTCTCTAAGTTTTTTTTCATATCATCTGAGATCTCAACTTTTTTAATTTCATCATTAGCTTCTTTTCTAGAATTTCGAATACTAACCTTAGCATTTTCTACCTCTTGTTTTGCAATTTTAGTTAGCTGGAATCTTCTTTCTTCTGTCATCGGAGGAATGTTAATTACTATTGAGTCCCCATTATTAATTGGAGTAAATCCAATGTTAGCAACTAATATTGCTTTTTCAATATCGGGAGCTAAAGATTTCTCCCAAGGTTGTATTGTTAATGTTTTTGAATCGGGAGTACTAATATTTGCTACTTGATTCAAAGGAGTTTTTGACCCATAATAATCAACAACTACATTAGATAACATTATGGGATTTGCCTTTCCTGCTCGTATATTTAAAAGTTCTTTTTCGAGATGACTTATTACATTAATCATACTCTCTTCAGCTGTTTTAAGTATAAAATCAAATTCTTCCATATTATATATATACTTTCGTACCTATTTTCTCACCATTAATAATTTTTTTCAAATTACCTTTTGTATTCATATCAAAAACAATTATAGGTAAATTATTTTCATGGCTGAGGGTGAAGGCAGTGGTGTCCATAATTTTTAAACCACGACTTAAAACTTCATCAAAAGACAATGACTCAAATTTTATTGCACTCTTGTTCAATTCAGGATCCTCATTGTAAATTCCATCTACTCTGGTTCCCTTAAGAATTACATCAGCATTGATTTCAATGGCCCTTAAAACAGCCGCAGAATCAGTAGTAAAATATGGATTTCCAGTTCCTGACCCAAAAATGACGACCCGTCCTTTTTCAAGGTGACGTGTAGCTTTTCTTTTAATGAATGGCTCAGCTATTGCTTCAATTTTAATTGCAGTTTGAAGTCGAGTGGGTACATCGTTTTCTTCTAATGCATTTTGAAGCGCAAGTCCATTGATAACAGTTGCGAGCATACCCATGTAATCTGCTTGAACTCGATCCATTCCTTTACTTGCTCCAGAAATTCCTCGAAAAATATTACCACCTCCAATTACAATTGCAACTTGGACTCCACTTTTATGAATTTCCTTAATTTCTTTTGCGTAATCGTTAATTCTTTTTGGGTCTATTCCATAAAGTTGATTACCCATTAGCGCTTCACCGCTTAGTTTCAGTAAGATTCTTTTCCTTTTCATTAAATCGAAATTCAAACAAAGATATACAAATAATTTTCAGTTCTTTTCATTTAAAATTTAGAGAGCTTTTAGGCTAAGATCTATGTGAGGGGCTGAATGTGTTATTGCTCCAATAGAAATATAGTCTATTCCAGTTTCTGCGATCTTTTGAATGTTAGAACTATTTATATTACCAGAAGCTTCTACTTTAATTTTTTTATTAATTATTTTTACAGCTTTTTTAAGTTTAGGAGGATTCATATTATCCAATAAAATTCTGTCTACAAAATTAAATTTTATGACATCATTTATTTCTTCAAGAGTTCTTATTTCCACAATTAAAATTGGTTTTTTACTTTTCATTTTTTCTAAATATTTCTCAACTTTTAACAACGTATTTATTATACCACCGCAATAATCTATATGATTGTCTTTAATTATTATAGAATCAAAAAGTCCCATTCTATGATTTTCCCCACCACCTATTTTTACAGCCCATTTTTCTGGATATCTAAAGTTCGGAGATGTTTTTCTAGTATCTAATATTTTACAATTAAAGTTTTTAATTTTATTTTTTAACTTTTGGGTGATCGTTGAAATACCACTCATTCTTTGCATAGTATTAAGCACAAGCCTTTCTGTTGCCAGAATTGACTTAGCTTTACCCTTTACAGTAAAAGCTACAGAACCTAATCGAGCAAAATCTCCATCATTCATAAACTTTTTAAAAACAATTTTTGAATCAAATTGATTGAATATTTTTTCTGCTAATTCAACTCCTGAAATTATACAAGATTTTTTTACAATTAGTTTAGCAGACTTATAAGAATCAAATGGAATACACGACTCACTACTATGATCAATATGACCAATATCTTCAATTAATGCATTGTTGATGAAACTATCAATAAATTTTTTATGACTCTGATAAAATGATTTATACATTATTATTAACTTAAAGCCAACATTCGATCTATAGGAGCTTTTGACTTGGAGATTAATTTACTGTCAAGGTTTATTTGAGGAGTTTCATTAATTAAACAATTATAAATTTTTTGAAGTGTATTTAATCTCATGTATGCGCACTCACTACAAGCGCATGTTTCATCTTCAATTGGAGCAGGAATAAAAATTTTATCAGGACATTTTTTTTTCATTTCATGAAGAATCCCAGATTCAGTTGCGACAATATATTTATTACTTGAATCTCTTTGAACAAAATCGAGAAGTCCCGAAGTACTTCCAATAAAGGAAGCTATTTCGAGTATTGAGGATACAGCTTCGGGATGTGCAATAAATTTTGCATCAGGATTTACTTTTGCTAAGTTTATAATCTTTTCCAATGAAAATGCCTCGTGTACTAAACACGATCCATTCCATAAAATCATCTTTCTACCTGTTTGCTTTATTAAGTAATTACCTAAATTTTTATCAGGGGCAAAAATAATAGACTTATTTCTGGGGATACTTTCAATAATTTTTTTAGCATTTGAAGAGGTGCAAACTAAATCGCTAAGCGCTTTTATTTCTGCAGCACAATTTATATAGCTTACTACAATTGAATCAGGATACTTTTGGATAAACTTCTTAAAATCTTTGGGAGGGCATGAATCGGCTAAAGAACATCCTGCATTTAAATCAGGTATTAGTACCTTTTTGGAGGGATTTATTATTTTTGCAGTTTCGGCCATAAAATGAACTCCTGCTAAAACAATTGTCTTTTGGGTAACTTTTGCGGCACATTGAGCGAGATATAGACTATCACCCAGATAATCTGCTAGCTCTTGGACCTCAGGGGACTGATAATAGTGACATAATATAACTGCATTTTTTTCTTTTTTTAAATTATTTATTTCATAAGCATAATCAATATTATCTATATGAGTTTTGTAATTTAAAGAATTATTATTTGTTTTCTTTTGTGAACGAATATTAAGAGACCTCATCGATATTTTATTTATGCTAAATTATTTAATTAATTTTTCAAAATCACTTATTTGGCTTGCATTTTTTATGTTGTATTTTCCAATATTAGTTCTCACTAAATTTGTTAAATAGGCACCACTATCTAATTTTTTTCCAAAATCATTTGCAAGAGATCTTATATATGTTCCTTTGCTGCATTCTACTTCGAAATGAAATTTTGGTGGTTTATAGGACTTGAATTCAAATCTGTCAATTTTAACTTTTCGAGGTTCAATTTTTATTTTTTTATTTTCTCTAGCATACTTATACATAGGTTTTCCATTTATTTTAAGCGCTGAGTAAGCTGGAGGGAACTGATCAATAATACCAATAAAATCATTTATTTTATTTTTAATTAAACTTTCATTGATATGAATCGTTGAAAAAAAATTATTTGGTTTTGTTTCCATATCAAATGAGGGAGTCGAGCAACCAAAATTCATAGTTCCGGTGTAAATTTTTTTCATGTTTTGAATTTTAGAAATATGCTTTGTCGCTTTACCAATAGCTAAAATAAGTAGTCCAGAAGCAAGAGGGTCAAGAGTTCCAGTATGCCCAACCTTAAGTTTATCTATATTATATAGTTTTTTTATTATATAGCGAACCTTATTAACTACTTGAAAAGATGTCCAACTAATTGGTTTATTAATTAAAATAAATCTTCCCTCGTATATTTCACTTTTAGATATTTTATTATCAAATACTTTCATAAAGTAAAGCTATAGTACCAATAATTAAGCAATAAATACCAAAAAACTTAAGTTTACTTTTCTCGACTAATTTTATCATCCATCTACAAGCAATAACTCCAGTGATAAAAGCAGACATAAAACCAATAGCCAAAGAAAAACTAACTTCTATATTAATTAAGTGTTTATTTTGAATGAAATTTTTTGTAAGCGCACCAAAAATTAAAGGAATTACCATTAAAAAAGAAAATTTAGATGATTCTTTTTTACTAATCCCAAGAAAAAGAGCCATAACAATTGTTGAGCCACTTCGAGAAATTCCTGGAAGAATAGCAAAGGCTTGAACCAAGCCAATTAAAAAAGCATGTTTATACCCAACTTTTTTTTCATTAAATTTAATTTTATTAGAAAAGTACAATATTAAACCGGTAATTATTAACATACTTCCAGTGAGAATTATATTTGAATTGAATAATATTTTTATCTGCTTTTCAAATACTAGTCCAACTAAAGCAGCAGGTATAATTGATATTATTATTTTTAAAAAAAAACTATGTGAATCATTATGATTTGTTTGAATAATATTTTTTAATAATAAAAATAGATCTTTTCTAAATACCCATAAAGTACTTAATGCAGTTGCTGTGTGAAGAACGATTGTAACCAATAGACCATTTTCGTTAAAAAAGTTAATATTAAAAATAGCTTTAGATAATTCGATATGACCACTTGAAGAAATTGGAAGAAATTCTGTTAAACCTTGAATTATTCCTATTAGTAATAATTTAAGTTCTTCCATTTGTTTATTTAGGATTTTTTAATATTGAAAAAATTGCAATTCCAAAACCTATAATTATTATTGTAGGGGCAAGTCTGATTCTTTGAAAATTAAAAATTTCTTCATTAAAAAAATCAGGATTATCACTTTCACCTCCAGACATAAATATAAAACCAACTCCTATTGTTAAAATAGAAATAAAAAGTATTATGAAATTAGCTTTTTTAAATAAAAAATCTTTTTTGTTAATAGATTTCATCTGATTTTAAATTTAGAAATTTTTTCACACCATAATACGAACACAAAAAAGTTATACAAATACCAAGAAAAAATACACCCAATAATAAAATTGAAATAAAAGGTAATTCCTTCAGAAGGCCAATTTCATTATAATTAGCATCTATTTTTTTTATTAAAATAATTAATACTATTGTTGCTAAAGAAGATGAAATTAAGCTGAGTTTAAGGTACTGAAGTATTATTGGTTTTTGAATGAACCACTTTGTTGCACCAACCATCTGCATTGTTTTGATAGAAAAACGTTTAGAATATATTGAAAGTCGAATTGAACTATTGATTAATATGAATGCAATAATTATAAATGTCAGACTTGATGCAAGCATCCAAAACTTTATTTTTTCAATATTATCTTCCAAAAGATTCAAAAGTGGTTGATCATACTGAACCTCCTCAATAAAAGGATATTTTAAAAAGGAAGTACTTATTTCTTTGATTTTTTTTGACTTTACATAATTAGCTTTAAAATAAATATCTAGGGAGCTTAGTAATGGATTATAACCTAAAAACTCCATAAAATCTTCTCCTATTTCATTTGCATAAATTTTTGCTGCATCTTCCTTCGAAATGAAGTTTATTTCTTTAGTAGCTTTTTGAAGTTGAATAGTTTTTTTTATTTGTTCAATTTCAATTGGTTTAGTATTGTCTTTAAAATATATTGTCAGGGCTAATTGTTCCTTAAAGTGATTAGCTAATTTATTGGAGTTAAACAAAATAAGTCCAAAAAATCCTGTTAAAATAACAACTATAATGTTTATTAAAATAACTGAGAAATAATTTGACAGTAATTTTCTTTTTTGATAATTATCCTCTGGATTTTTTTTCAATTTTTTCAATTATAACATAAAATTAATAAACCAAAATGACTTACTATTATCAATCAATAAATATTCTTTTTTTCCTTTCGTTCAATAAATGTATTTTTACTTTTTTAAATATAATATTGTGATTTACAATTTTCAGTCAATTGAGTTAAAATGGCAAAAATATTGGAGCAAAAACAATACTTTCAAAGCAGAAAATAATAGTAAAAAACCTAAATATTATGTTCTTGACATGTTTCCATATCCCTCTGGAGCTGGACTACATGTTGGTCATCCTCTTGGATATATAGCTAGTGATATTATTGCTAGATATAAAAGACACAAAGGTTTTAATGTTTTACACCCTCAGGGTTTTGATTCTTTTGGTCTACCAGCTGAACAATATGCAATTCAGACTGGTCAACATCCCAAAAAAACCACTGAAGTAAATATTAAAAGATATCGGGATCAATTAGACAAGATGGGTTTTTCTTTTGATTGGTCTAGAGAAATTAGAACTTCAAAGTCTAAATATTATAAATGGACGCAATGGATATTTATTAAGCTTTTTGAGAGTTATTATGATTTAAATATGGATAAGGCACTCCCAATTTCTGAGCTAATTAGAAAATTTAAATCTAATGGAACAAGAAATTTAAATGCACATTCAAGTTCAAAAGTAGATGAATTTTCTTCCAAGGAGTGGAATTCTTTTGAGGCATCAAAAAAAGATCAGATTTTACTAAAATACAGATTAGCCTATTTATCAGATACTGAAGTCAATTGGTGTAAGGATTTAGGAACAGTATTAGCGAACGATGAAATTATTAATGGAGTTTCGGAACGAGGTGGGTATAAGGTGGAGAAAAAAATGATGAGACAATGGAGTATGAGAATTACAGCATATGCTGAACGATTACTCAAAGGACTAGATCTAATTGATTGGCCTGATTCGTTAAAGGAAATGCAAAGAAATTGGATAGGAAAATCAAAAGGAGCAACCATAAAATTTAAAATAAAAAACTCCGAGCAAGAAATTGAGGTTTTCACAACAAGACCTGATACTTTGTTTGGAGTAACATTTATGAACCTTGCTCCAGAGCATGAGTTAGTTTTAAAAATTGCAAATAGAAATCAAATTAAAAAAATTAGGCAATACATAGATGAGGTTTCTAATAAATCTGATTTAGAAAGAATAACTGAAAATCAAATCATTAGTGGTCTTTTTACAGGGGCATATGCTATCCACCCTTTAACCTCAGAAAACATTCCTATATGGATTTCAGATTATGTCCTTGCAGGATATGGAACAGGGGCAGTGATGGCTGTTCCATGCGGGGATGAGCGAGATTATTCTTTTGCAAAAAAGTTTGGAATTCCAATAAAAAATATTTTTAAAAATATAGACATTTCAGAATTAGCATTTATTCAAAAAAAAGGCTTTAAACTTAAAAATTCTAAAATCTTAGATGGTTTAAATTTTGATCAGGCATACATGAAGATTATTAAACATATAGAAACATTAGGATGTGGAAAAGAGACTGTAAATTATAAAATAAGAGATTCAATTTTCAGCAGACAAAGGTACTGGGGAGAACCAATTCCAATATATTATATTAATGGTTTACCTAAAGCAATTGAGACCAAATATTTACCTATAAAACTACCCAGTGTTGATAAATATCTTCCGACAAATGATGGAAGTCCCCCTCTAGGAAATGCTGAGAAATGGGCATGGGACGAAAAAAGAAAAAAAATTGTTTCCAAAAAAAAAATTGATAATAAATTTATTTTTCCAATGGAATTAAATACAATGCCAGGATGGGCTGGAAGCTCCTGGTATTTTTATAGATATATGGACCCAAATAATGATGACATTTTTGTTGGTAAAGATGCTGTGAATTATTGGAAAGATGTAGACCTTTATATAGGAGGTAGTGAACATGCTACTGGACATTTGTTATATTCAAGATTTTGGCAAAAGTTTCTTTATGATATTAATTTACTTCCCGTAAAAGAATATGCTCAAAAACTTGTAAATCAAGGAATGATTTTGGGTTCATCGGCATTTATACATAGAAAATCAGGAACAGATGAGTATTATTCAAAAAATAAAATAGGAGATTTTGATATTGAACCCATTAGAATAGATATCTCATTTGTTAATGAACTTAATCAACTAGACTATTCGGTTTTGAGAAAGAGTCAAAAAAAATTTTCAAAATCTAAATTTATTTTAGAAAATGGAAAATTTATTGTAACAAGAGAAGTTGAAAAAATGTCCAAATCAAAATATAATGTCGTAAACCCTGATGAAATTTGTAGAGAGTATGGTGCAGATACTCTTAGGATGTATGAAATGTTTCTTGGGCCTCTTGAACAATCAAAGCCATGGAATACTTCAGGAATAATCGGTGTTCATTCTTTTTTAAAAAAATTCTGGAGGTTATTTTTCTCCGAGAATGACTTAAAAATAACTGATAATAAACCTTCAGTAGAATCTATTAAAATCTTACACAAAACGATAAAAAAAATTAATGACGATATAAACTCAATGTCTTTTAATACATGCATAAGTAATTTTATGATTTGTGTTAATAAATTAACCAACATTAATTGTAGAGAAAGATCTATTCTCGAACCACTAACAATCTTGATATCGCCATTTGCTCCACATATAGCCGAGGAATTGTGGGCATTTTTGGGAAATAGTGACTCAATCACATATGAAAAATATCCTATTCACGATGATGCTTTCTTAATTGAAACTGATAAGGAGTACCCTATATCATTTAATGGAAAAATGAAATTTACCTTAAAATTATCTCTTGAATTATCAAATGAAGAAATTAAAAGAATTATAATTAAAGACAAAAGAACCATCTCTCAATTAAAAAACAAAACACCAAAAAAAATAATTATTGTTCCAAGTAAAATAATAAATATTGTCTATTGATGAATATAGAAATAATTGGATTTATAGCTGCAATTATTACTACTGCAGCATACTTACCTCAAGTATATAAAATATGGAAAACAAAAAAAACTGACGGGGTTTCTTTAATTATGTACATTGTGATGTTTTGTGGAATATCTCTTTGGCTTTATTATAGCTTGGTAATTAATAGACCTTCTCTGATAGTTGCCAATAGTGTTACTTTAATTGTGGTTTCAATGATTATTTTTTTTAAAATAAAATTCAAATAGAAATTTGCCTTGATATTTGTTGCTCAAGTGAGATAAAAGTTTCTGTTCTTGAAATTCCAGGAATTTTTTGAATATTATTATTCAAAAGACTCATAAGGTGTTCATTGTTCTTAGATAAAATTTTGACTAAAATACTCCAATTTCCTGTTGTATAATGACATTCAATTACTTCTGGTATTTTATTTAATCTTTTAACTGCCTCAGGGTTTTCTGAGGGTTTATCAAGATAAATTCCAATGAAAGCCATTGTAGTATATCCAAGAAGCTTAGAATTTATAATTAAATGCGAACCAGATATGAGTCCTGAGCTTTCAAGTTTCTTCATTCTTTGGTGGACTGCCGCACCCGAGATTCCAACTTTCAAAGAAATTTTATTAATAGGTGTCCTAGAATCAGAAATCAATTCCCTAAGAATTATTTTATCTATTCCATCAATATTCAGAGATTCACGTTTACTCATGATAAGATAAAATTAATTAAATAATTACTTTTTTGCAGTAATATATTTTTCTAATGCCATTGACATAGACGGAAGCCCAGGTTTAGGTGCAGATATATCAATTCTTAAATTTGCATTCTCAGCAGCTTCTTGAGTTGTTATGCCATAAACTGCAATTTTAGTATCATTTTGCTTGAAGTCAGGAAAGTTTTTAAAAAGAGAATTTATTCCTGATGGACTAAAAAAAACTAAAATATCATAATAAACATTTCTCAAGTCAGATAAGTCACTTATGACGGTTTTATATAATTGCGCTCGCTTCCAATTTAATTTAAAGCTGTTTAGAGCTTCAGGAATCGATGGTTTTAAAATATCTGAGGTTGGAAGTAAATATTTTTCAGAGCCAAATTTATTAAATACTTCTTCTAAATCATCTATATTTTTATCACCGACATAGATTTTTCTTTTCCGATACACAACGTATTTTTGAAGATAATATGCAACGGCTTCAGACAAACAAAAATATTTAGTGCTGTCAGGTACTTTAAATCTCATTTCGCTGGTTAATCGAAAGAAATGGTCAACAGCATTTCTGCTAGTTAATATAATATTATCAAAATCAGCAAAGTCAATTTTCTGCTTTCTTACTGATTTTGCATCTAGTCCTTCTACATGAATAAAAGGTCTATAATCAATTTTTAGTTTTAATTTTTCTTGAATTCTCTTATATGGTGATTTGTCAGATGCAGGTTCAGGCTGGGAAATTAGTATTGTTTTCAAACTCATAGGATTTTTTTTCTAAACTTTACAAATAATAATTTGCAAGAAGTACCCACGGTAATATTTTTGACGCACAAATATAGTAAAATAAATAGATAAAATTTTTTGTTGAATCTTTTAGCATTTTTACTAATGTATTCAAATTAAAATAAATTGATAAAGAAATAAAAGTAACTAGTATATACTTGAAATATTTTAACGTTAAAAAACCATTTAGCTCAAGAGTAGTTGTTGTAATAATTAAAAAAAAGATACTTTGGAAATTGAAAATTAGAGAACGAAACCAATATTGCTGAAAAATAATCCAATTTTTAATTATTCGAAGAATAATGATATAATTTAAACTTCTTAAAAGCATAAATATAGCCAGTAAGATTGAGATTTTTAAAAAATTAAAAATTGTGATAGGAATATCGAGAAAATATTTTCCAAAAAATGATAAAAATAAACTAATTGATATCAAAATATAAGAATAAATTAATAAGTAAAATTTATCAAAAATTTTAAAATTTCTATCAATAAGATACCTTTGGTAATAAAGTTTAATTTTAAAAGGATTTTTTAAAAAATCAAATTGATTAGGATCAATTTTTTTTATTAAAAAAACTAAAAATCCAAGAAAAATTATGACAGATAATATCAAATTATTTGAGTTTAAATTTTGATTTTCTAATAATTCCACTCCATAAAAATATATCTTTTAGTTGGTTTTCAATTTCAAACTCTCTTTTAGGCAGAAAAAATATTTAAGTTTGTAAAGATGGAAAAAGTATTAATAATAATTCCAACATACAATGAAGTTGATAATATTTCTCATATTATATCAAAAATTTTTATTTGTGCACCAAATGTTGATATTTTAGTTGTAGACGACAGCTCCCCTGATGGAACCAGCTTAGTAGTGAAAAAAATAATAAACAAGTATCCCGAGAAACTTTTCTTGTTGAATAGAAAAGAAAAGTTAGGATTGGGACCTGCATACATAGCTGGTTTTCAATGGGCACTTGAAAAAAACTATGAAGTTATTTTTGAAATGGATGCAGATTTCTCTCATGACCCAAAAGAAATATTGAACATGTTAAAAATTCTTGATGATGGTTTTGATTTAGTAATTGGTTCCCGTTATAAGGAAGGAATTAACGTTTTAAATTGGCCACTAGGGAGAATATTATTGTCTTATATTGCATCTTTGTACGTTAGGTTAATAACAGGGATGCCAATAAGAGACTCAACTTCTGGTTTTGTTGCATATAAAAGTATTATTTTAAAAAAAATCAGTTTAGACAACATCAAGTTTCAAGGCTATGCATTCCAGATAGAAATGAAATATAAATCTTGGATAAATGGTTTTAATCTAATTGAGCATCCAATTGTATTTAAAAATAGAGTTAAAGGTGAGTCTAAAATGAATATAAGTATTTTCTGGGAAGCAATTTTTGGAGTTATAAAAATGCGCTTATTTAAGTAAATGACGATGAAAAAAAAACTTATTAAAAACGCTACTATAGTTAATGAGGGTAAAAAGCTTATCCAAGATCTTTTGATCAATGGGAATAGGATTGAAAAAATTGGATTTAATATAAACTTAAGTTGTAAACATGAAGTGATTGATGCGGAGGGGCTACATTTACTTCCAGGAATGATTGATGACCAAGTTCATTTTAGGGAGCCTGGACTTTGCCATAAAGGTGATATCAGCAGTGAATCTAGGGCAGCTGTCGCAGGGGGAGTAACTTCGTACATTGAAATGCCAAATACTATACCACAGACTACGACAATAGAAAATCTAAACAAAAAATTCCACATTGCGTCAAAATCATCATTTGCAAATTATTCTTTTTTATTTGGTGGAACAAATAAAAATATAGATCAAATATTAAAATTAGATAAAAATAAAGTTGCAGGGATAAAGCTTTTTCTTGGTTCTTCAACAGGAAACATGTTAGTTGATGACCCAAAAGTTTTAAAAAGAATTTTTAAATCAACTGATTTATTAATTGCAGTTCATTGTGAAGACGAAACTACAATAAAAAATAATTTAAATAAGTATATTAATGATTATGGAGATGATATTCCAATAAATTGTCATCCAAAGATCAGATCGGAAGAAGCATGCTACTTATCCTCTGCTAAGGCGATTTCTTTGGCAAAAGAAACTGGGGCTAGATTACATGTTTTCCACATATCAACAGCAAGAGAAACAAATCTTTTTTCAAATAATATAAAATTGGAAGATAAAAAAATCACTTCTGAAGTTTGTATACATCATCTATGGTTTTCAGATAAAGATTACTATGAGAAGGGTTCATTAATTAAGTGGAATCCATCTGTAAAATCAATTGACGACCAGACTGAGTTGTGGAAAGCTTTAAACGATGATAGAATTGATATTCTTGCTAGTGATCATGCTCCTCATACATTGACTGAAAAGCAAAATAAATATTTAGATTGCCCCTCTGGCGGACCCCTTGTTCAACACACTCTTTTAGCTATGCTAACTTGTGTGAAAAATAAAAAATTAAGCATTGAAAAATTAGTCCAGAAAGCTTGTCACAACCCTTCAATCCTTTTTCAGATAAAAAATAGAGGATTTATAAAAGAAGGATATTACGCTGATTTGGTATTAGTAGATTTAAATTCAAAAACAAGTGTTACAAAAAAATCACTGCTTTATAAATGCATGTGGTCACCTTTTGAAAACTCTATATTTGATGCAAAAATAGTAATGACATTTGTTAATGGGTTTAGGGTTTTTGATAATGGGATAATAAATGATAATCTTGCTGGTCAACAATTAGAATTTAATAGATGAAAAAACTTTTATTGTATTTGATTTTACTTTTTTATAGTTGTTTATCTTCAGAGACAAATGAATATAAAAATATTATTTCCAAAGATGTAATGAAAAATATTTTAAAGGATATAATTTTAATGGAATCAATAAAAAAAAGCTATAGTTCGAGAATTGATGATAAAAAAATATTTGGTGATAAATATATTTTTGAAAAATATAATGTAACTCAATCCCAAATTAGTGAAAGTCAAGACTTTTATGCTAAAAACCCAAAAATCTATGCCAAAATATATGAGGATATACTTTTAGATATGGAAAAAATGGTTGATAGTGTTGAGGTGTTAGTAAAAATTCAAGAACACAATGACGAACAAAAAAAACTTTTTTTGAGTAATTTGAAACTTTTAATCAGAGATATTAAAGCTAAAGATTCGATAAAAAAATAACCAGATAAAAAACTTTTATAATATCTCTACTCCGTATTTTTCTTTCTAAACTTAATGTTCTTAATATAGATCCATTTTTCATACAATATTAATACAACAATAACAGTAACATCACATTGACTGGATCAATTTTAAATATTTTTGCATCAAAATCATTAAATGAATAAAATAATTTTATTACTAGTTTCTTTTTTGGCAATTGTTTCTACTTCAGCTAAAGACACTTCAACTGTAAATTCATTTCTTGGAAAATGGAAGTCATTTGAAGATGAAATAATCAGTATTGAATATAACAATAAGAGCAATGAGGCGTCGTTTAGCAGGTCATTTAATAATGAAATAGTTTCCGAAGGAATTATTATCGTTGAAAATGGCTTTTTAGCTGTAACAAGAAAAGACACGTTATTAAGCTATAAATTAAAATATGCATTTTCTCCTGACGGTGAAACACTTGTTGTTATGAAACCTAATTCGAGGCAAGCTTGGTTGTTATATAGAACTAGCTATTATTAGAATAGTGAATAGAAAATGAACACGAAATAAAAATTTAGTTTGGTTTTGTTTTGGTTAACTTGAATTAGGTAGCAGAAATGTTACCTTTTTCTTTCTATATGCTAATAAGTGTTACAAATAATATTGACTTTAAGGTCAAGTTTTTTCAATTAGCTTTTTTTGCCTTAGCTATTGACCAGTTATCTTTTTTAGATACAAAGTATTAAACAATATTTCAAACTTTATTATCCTTTTTCTTTAATCGTAATAAATATATATTTGTATAATAAGATTGAATTATGCCAAAAAATTTTGTTCAAGAATTAGTTAAACGTGGGATGCTTCACAATATTACTCCTGATACAGAAAATTTCTTACTTAAAAATAAAACTTCGGGATATATTGGTTTTGATCCAACGGCTGAATCTCTTCATATTGGTAGTCTTGTTCAAATAATTATTCTAATGCATTTTCAACAATCAGGTCATAGACCAATTGTATTATTGGGTGGGGCAACAGGAATGATTGGAGATCCTTCAGGTAAATCAGATGAAAGAAATCTATTGGATAAAAATACTTTAAAAACCAATGTTAAATTAATTAAAAATCAATTTGAAAATTTTTTAGATTTTCAAACAAAAAATAATAATACCGCATTATTAATTAATAATTACGATTGGATGAAAGAATTCTCATTATTAGATTTTTCAAGAGAAATTGGCAAAAATATCACGGTCAATTATATGATGTCAAAAGATTCTGTAAAAAAAAGAATACATGGAGATGATAAAGAAGGGATGTCATTTACAGAATTTACTTATCAATTAATTCAAGGCTATGATTTCCTTCATCTTTACAATAATTTTGATTGTAAAATTCAAATGGGAGGAAGTGATCAATGGGGAAATATTACAACTGGAACAGAGCTAATTAGAAGAAAAGTAGCTGGAAAAGCATATGCTTTAACTTGTCCATTAATAACAAAATCTGATGGATCAAAATTCGGAAAAACTGAGCATGGTAATATTTGGTTAGATAAAAATAAAACCTCTACATACAAATTTTACCAATATTGGCTTAATACCTCTGATGAAGATGCAGAATCATATATTAAAATTTTCACTTTTTTAAGTTTAAACAAAATTGCAATTATTATTGATGAACATTCAAATAGTCCTCATAAAAGATTACTTCAAACTCAGTTAGCAGATAATGTTACAGAATTAGTCCACGGAAAAAAAGAGCTAAAAAAAGCAAAGACTGCATCCAAAATCTTATTTGGAAAAGATACTGCAAAGCACCTAAAAAAAATTGATCAAAAAACTTTTTTAGAAATTTTTGATGGTGTGCCTCAAAAAGAGTTATCAATTAAATCTCTTAAAAAAGGTATATCAACCATTTCAGCATTATCAACTGAGTCTAATTTTCTTAAATCTATTAGTGAAACTAGAAGGGCTTTCAGAGAGAATTCTATTATGATAAATAAAATAAAAGTTGATGAGGGGTATATGTTAGGTTCATCAGATTTGATTGGAAAACAATTTATTTTATTGCAAAGAGGCAAAAAAAATTATTTTATTTTAAAATTCAGTTAAAAATAAATTGTATTACAGCCTCTAATTTCTGAATTATCAATCCTACCCAGTACTTCAAATTTTCCTGAAGAATGAATTTTACCTACATCATCTGATGCTATAAAAGGACAACTCCCAAAATTTGCTAAATCTATAATATTTAAAGCTCCAGTGTCAGTAATTTTTGATAAAGATAGAGGATCTTCAATTTGTCTGACTAAGATTTTCATCCATGGGGGGCATTCAAATAGTCCTTTTCCTTTTGAATACGCTTGGGAGAGAATTTCTGTCATCCCGTATTCTGAATGAATTAATGAAACCCCAAATCCATCACATAAAAAATTATGTAATTCTTCCCTTGTTATTTCTTTTCTCTTACCCTTCATACCCCCTGTTTCAATTATAGTGGTATTGTTTAAATTTAATTTATATTTTTCAATAAAATCTATAAGAGCAAAAGAAACCCCTATCAAAATGGTTTTTTCTTTTTTGTAATCAAGTTCTAGTAGATTTTTGTTTAATTCATCAAAATTAGTTAGATAAAAACCACTTTTAGCTGATTTGCTTTTTTTTATTAATTCTTTTACCATGTAAATTAATGATGAATCATTTCGTTCATAATATCCAGGAAGTAATGCAAGTATGTTATATTCTCTTATATCTCCATAAAAAAGTTCAAAACAGTCAAAAAAACTTTTTTGATAAGTTTTTTCATTTTCCAAAAAATGTTGGGATCTATTATGACTTGTTGTTCCACTTGATCTAAAAATAATTTTTGGTTTTGAATTAAATATTTTTACCTGATGTTTTTTAAAAAAAGAAATTGGAAGAAAGGGGATTTCATTTATTGAACTTATTGAAAAAGGGGGTCTATTGATTAGATCACAATAACTTCTATATGTTTGATTTAATTTATAGTGATGAAATAAAAGATTATGGCAAGCATCCTCAAAATCAGATTTTGATTTAATTTCATGAAAGGACTTAGTTGATGTCATAAATCTCAAATTTAATTCTCAATAATAATTTATTAGCTATCTTATTTGATAATTAATTTAAAATTAAATTAACGTTGTTAAATAAATTAATAATTACATTTATTATATCATACAAATAAAATCAAATCATCATGAAAAATAAAATAAAAATTTTGCTAGTTGATGATGAACCGGATGTGATTGAAATTTTGACATATAATCTTTCTAATCAGGGATACGAAATTTTTTCTGCTAATGATGGGATAAAAGCCATAAAAGTTGCCAACAAAATATTGCCAAATCTAATTATAATGGATGTTATGATGCCAAATATGGATGGGATTGAAGCATGTGAGTTATTGAGGAAGAGTAGTAAATTTAATAATACAATAATTATGTTTCTTTCTGCTAGAGGTGAAGATTTTTCTTATGTTGCTGCATTTGATGCTGGTGCGGATGATTATGTTACTAAGCCAATTAAACCAAAAGTTTTAATGTCCAAAGTAAAATCATTGCTTAGGAGGTTCAAAAGTTTTGAAAATTTTGATGATGTTATTGAGGTTGGGGATTTTATAATAGATAGAGAAAGATATAGTGTCATTAAAAATCAAAAAAAATTCTCTTTACCTCGAAAAGAATTTGAATTGATTTTTTTATTAGCTTCAAATATTGATAAGGTTATAACTAGGGAGAAAATAATGAATAAAGTATGGGGTTCCGAAGTTGTTGTTGGTGATAGAACAATAGATGTACACATTAGAAAATTAAGAGAAAAATTTGGAAATGAATATTTCAAAACTATAAAAGGTGTTGGATATAAGTTAATAGTTAATTAAAAAATCTAATATTGAAGAAGAATAATATTTTAGTCCTTTCGTTCTTAATTTCCTTTTTTTTTTCTACCGCAACCCTGTTAATTATTTTTATAATTGAAGAGAATATAAAAAATTTTTTTACTTTATTTTTTTTGACTTTTACTACTTATTATATCACATTATATTTTAGCTTCAAGCTTTTTTTATCAAAGACTATAAAAAAGCTTATTGATGAGTTTTATTCATCAGAATATAATTTAAGTGATCAAAGTAATTTAGATAATCTAGATTCATTATCTAAATCATTAAAAGAATATGCTAAAAATAAAAACCTTCAAATAGAACTATTAAAAGATCAAGATAACTATAGAAAAGATTTTATTGGAAATATATCACATGAACTAAAAACTCCATTATTTACTATTCAAAGTTATATTTTAACTCTTATAGATGGTGGAATGGATGATCCTGATATACTAAAAAAATATTTAAAAAGATCTTCTAAAGCGATAGATAGGCTTACATATTTAGTAAAAGATCTTGATTTAATTTCTCAATTTGAATCTGGAGTAAAAAGTATTGAAAAAGAAAAATTTGATATTTTAAGTATCATCAGTAATGTCTATGAATTGCTTGAAATGGAATCTAAAAAGAACAAAATATCTTTAGAGTTGGATAAAAATTATTTAAATCCAATATTTGTTATGGCAGATAAGGATCGAATTCAACAGGTAATTACAAACCTTGTTATGAATTCAATTAAATATGGGGTTGAAAATGGTACAACAGAAATAAGTATTCAGGATTTAAATAAAGAAAAATTTATAATTAGCGTAACTGATAATGGATTAGGAATAAGTAAAGAACATTTACCAAGATTATTTGAAAGGTTTTACAGAGTAGATAAATCAGGTAATAGAAAAAAGGGTGGGTCAGGTCTTGGACTATCAATTGTTAAACATGTTATAGAAGCTCATAATGAAAAAATATTCGTTGAAAGCAATAAAAATGTTGGGTCTGAGTTTTCATTTACTTTAGAAAAAGTAATTTAGCAATATTATATTTTAAAAGAAAACATAGATATTTAGTTTATCAATTAATCATTTGTGGCTAGTAAAAATAAATTAAAAAAATTTAAAGACAACGAGCAGTTTGATAACGTTTTAGAACCCCAAAGAGATCTTTTAATATCAGACAAATTTCCATTTAAAGGAAAATGGAAAAAAGATTTTTTTAAAAATGATAATGAAATAGTTATTGAGTTGGGTTGTGGAAAGGGAGAGTACATAATTTATTTATCACAAAAATTTCCAGATAAAAATTTCATTGGTATTGATATTAAGGGAGCTAGAATATGGAGAGGAGCCAAAACTGCATTGGATAAAAAAATTCTAAATGTCGTATTTCTTAGAATGCAAGTTGAATTAATCAAAAATGTTTTTGAGTTAAACGAGGTCTCAGAGATATGGATAACTTTCCCCGATCCACAAATAAAATATAAGAGATCTAAACACAGATTGGTTAATCCTGATTTCCTTCAGAAATACAAAGATATTTTAATTGATAAAGGATTGGTTAATGTCAAAACGGACAGTGAGTATTTGTTTGGCTACCTACATGGTATTTTAGAAAAATCAAAATGTAAAATCAATTATGTAAATCATGATATATATAAAAAGTTAAATGTACCTGAAGAGGTGACTAATATTCAAACTTTTTATGAAAAAAAATTTTTAAAAATAAAAAAGCCTATAACTTTCACTCAATTTTATTTAATTGATAATGTCCAAAAATAATTTTTTTGATAAAGTTTATTTTGTAGTAAAACAAATTCCATATGGACGAGTTTCTACATATGGTTCAATTGCCAAGTATATAGGCTCCCCTGGTTCATCAAGAATGGTAGGATGGGCAATGAATGCATCCCACTTTAGAGTAAATATACCTGCTCATAGGGTAGTCAATAGGTTTGGATTTTTAACAGGAAAACATCATTTTCAAGGGACTAATTTAATGCAGGACCTTCTCGAATCGGAGGGAATTAATGTCATAGATAATCAAATTTCAAATTTTAATTCATTCTTTTGGGATCCATCAGATAACCTTGAGGCTTATAAAAATTAGTTTTTTATAGTTATCCATTGCTTCTATTTGAATTATATTTGTAAAACATCTTTAAAATGAATATTGATAAAGATTCTATATTTACCGTTCTAAAATTAATTAATAATCCCGGAACTACGGAGGATATAGTTAGTAGCGGATGTGTAACAAATATTCAAATTTTTGGTGATCAAATAGATATTAATTTATCAATATCCAATCCAAGTCTTCAAGCCAGAAAGAAATTGGAAGTGGAAATTATAAAGTCCATTCATTCTAAAATGAATGTTAATTTAAAAGTTAATGTTTTTATTAAAGTTTTAGTACCAAAAAAATCCTCCGATAAAAAAATCACAGGAAAGATAATTCCAGGAATTGATTCAATAATTGCTATAGCATCAGGAAAAGGTGGAGTGGGTAAGTCTACTGTAACGGCTAATATTGCTGTAACTCTGGCTAGTATGGGGTTAAAAGTGGGAGTTTTAGATGCAGATATTTATGGCCCATCAATGCCTTTAATGTTTGACTTAGAAGGACAGAGGCCATTAGCCAAGGAAATCGATGGCAAATCAAAGATGCAGCCACTTGAAAATTACGGAGTTAAGTTATTATCAATAGGTTTTTTTACAAAACCTGACCAGGCAGTAATTTGGAGAGGTCCAATGGCCTCAAAGGCACTTAATCAATTAATTTTTGATTCTAATTGGGGTAAATTAGATTTTTTGTTAATTGATTTACCTCCAGGAACTGGAGATATACATCTAAGCATTGTTCAGTCTCTTCCAATAACTGGAGCAATAGTAGTAAGCACTCCTCAACCGATAGCTTTGGCTGATGCGAGAAAAGGGGTTGCAATGTTTCAACAAGAAACAATCCAAATTCCAGTACTTGGGATAATTGAAAATATGGCTTACTTTACTCCAAAAGAGCTTCCTAATTCTAAATATTATATATTTGGAAAGCAGGGAGCAAAAGATTTATCTGAATCTAAAGGTATTCCATTTTTAGGTTCACTACCTTTGGATCAAAGTATAAGAGAAGCATCGGATTTTGGGAGACCCGCTGCTCTTCAAGAAGAAAGTTTAGTTTCCAATTCTTTTGATATGATAACAAAGGAATTAGCAAAGCAGGTTATACAAAGAAATAAAAATCTACCTCCAACTAAAGTTGTTCAAATAACAACAATGACTGGATGTAGTGAAGTAAATAAATAAAAATGAATAGTACTGAGATTAAAAAAAAAGTTCTTAAGGCTTTAGATGAAATAAGGCCTTTTTTGGCAGCAGATGGGGGAGATATATCTCTTGTGTCCATTGAAGAAAAAAACAAGATAGTAAATGTTCAACTTCACGGTGCATGCGTCTCTTGCACTGTGAACCAAATGACACTCAAACATGGTGTTGAAATGACTATAAAAAAATATGTTCCCCAAATAGAAAAAGTAATTAGCATAGAGGAATAATTTTTATTTTGAAAGAAGAAATTTCTATAAAAGTAATTGACAGAGAAGAAAACACCCATCTTTTAAAAATCCCAACTGATATGGGATTTAATCTAATGGAAGCCTTAAAAGCGAATGAGCTTCCTGTCGAGGGAATTTGTGGCGGAATTGCACTTTGTGCCTCATGTCAATGTTATATCAATTCAGAGCATAATCTTAAAAAAAAAACTGAGGAGGAACAAGCAATGCTTGCTGAAGCATTAAACGTTAAAGAAAACAGTCGTTTAGCATGTCAAATAAGGATTTCAAGCGAATTAGAAGGACTGGAAATTAAAATAGCTCCAGATGATTAGTTTAAAAATTTTAAAAAAAATAATTTTAATTTTTACATTAATTTTTATAATACTCAGTTGTAATAAAATGAAAAATCCACTTGTTATTGGACACAGAGGTGCTAAAGGGCATTATCCTGAAAATACATTAGGGTCAATTGAAAAAGCTATAGAATTAGAAGTTGATGGAATAGAAATAGATGTCTTTAGGTGTGCTTCTGGCGAACTTGTAGTTTTTCATGACCAAATGGTTGATTCATTAACAGATGGAAAAGGGATGATTGAATTAATGAGTTTGGATAGTATAAAGAAATTAAGTTTACTAGGAAAAGAAAAAATACCAACATTAGTTGAAGTTCTAGATTTAATAAATGGAAAAGTAATATTGAATATTGAATTAAAAGGATCCAATACTGCATTTTTAAC
>CEOF01039139.1_pt1 | contig 36027 bp, 32 predicted proteins | sample 361311 | NCBI WGS metagenome assembly CEOF01 (sample SAMEA2619667, study PRJEB7988) | marine metagenome | biome: marine biome (ENVO:00000447); feature: surface water layer (ENVO:00002042); material: "saline water (ENVO:00002010), including plankton (ENVO:xxxxxxxx)" | depth 5 m
ATGCTTTTTTAGGTGGTCAAATAGTTAATCCATCATCTAATTATGTTACATTATACAAGAATAATATTTCTATTGATTGTTTATTATTAGATTCAAATAATTCATTTGAAATAGAATTATCAGATATTAAATCTGGCATCTATAAGGTTGAACATATTCCTGAATATCAATCAATTATTATAGAATCTGGTGATAGTTTATGGATGAGGGCAAATTCATCTGATTTTAATAAATCCATTTTTTTTAGTGGTATTGGAAGTAGTAAAAATAATTTTCTGATGGATATGAAATTAAAAATTGATGAAGAAAGTCAATTCTTATCTTCAAAATATTCATTAAACTCTGATGATTTTTCAAATATTATCGATTCGTTATTAATCCAAAAGAAGAAGTCATGGATTAAAATGGACTCCATAAATAATTTGACTAAGATTGCTCAAAAAATCACTATGGCCTCATATGTCTATCCTTATGCTACTATTAGGGAAAGATATTCTTTATTGAGAGGGACAAATTGGACCACTAATAAGGATAGTATTTATTTTAATTACAGAAGGTTTTTAAATTTTGAAGAAAAAGATTTAGCTTTCTTTGAGCCATATATAAACTATGTAATAAACTTTTTAAACGAAAAATCATTAGACAGTTCAATGTATTATTTCAAACATAAAAAGAATACAAACTTTAATATAAAAAGACTTCAAACTTTAGAAAATGAAATCTCAGGAAGAGAATTGAAAAATAATTTAGCTCGAGCCATTGCCTACGATGAAATTTTTAATTTTAAAAATCATTTAGATCATGAAAATTTTCTTCAATATTATTTTGCAATTAATACAAATACTATGTTCCTCGCAGAAATACTAAATCTTCACAATGATATCAAAAAAATGAGTAAAGGTTTTTATTTACCTGAAATAAATCTTCAAAACTCAAACCTAGATTCAGTCAGTAGTAATTCTATATTTAATAACAAAAAAACCTTAATTTATTTTTGGTCTCAGACTCAAATGAACCATTACGGTAAAACAATAAAAATATTGAATAAAATAAAAAAAATTAAACCTGAATATCAATATGTTGGAATTTCATTACAACCACTAAATCAATTAGCAATTGACGTAAATAAGATGATGAAGCAAGAAATTGAAAACCAATATGCTATAATTGATTTTGAAGAAGCTAGTAAGAAATGGATTATTTCTCTCATAAATAAGGCAATAATTTTAGATTCTAAAGGAAGGATTGTAAACGGATTTGCTAATTTCTTTGATCCATCTATAATTAACCAACTCTAATTTCCTTTTTTATAATCAGCAAGAAATTTTTTCAAACCAGAATCAGTTAGAGGGTGTTTGGCTAGAGAAATTATTGCACTTAATGGTCCCGTCATTACATCTGCGCCTATTTTAGCACAATTGATTATGTGCATTGGGTTACGTATCGATGCAGCTAAAATTTCTGTTTCAAATGCATAATTATCAAATATATGCCTTATCTCTTCGATCAGAATCATTCCATCATGAGAGATATCATCTAACCTTCCAATAAAGGGGGAAACATAAGTTGCGCCTGCTTTAGCAGCAAGAAGTGCTTGGCCAGCTGAAAAAATTAAAGTGCAGTTTGTTTTAATGCCTTTATTTGAAAAATATTTTATTGCCTTGATACCTTCATTAATCATCGGAACTTTGACAACGATTTGACTATGGAGTTTAGCTAAGACTTCTCCTTCTTTTATAATCCCATCATAATCAACGGAAATTACTTCCGCAGAAACATCTCCACTGACCAAATTACATATTTCAACATAATGATTTAATATATTTTTCTCCCCTGTAATTCCTTCTTTAGCCATTAGAGATGGATTTGTGGTAACTCCATCAAGAATACCAAGATTTTCTGCTTGTCTAATCTGTTCAATATTTGCTGTATCAATAAAAAATTTCATATTTTCTTTTTAAATTTTGTAAAAGTTCATTAAAATTTTCTCATAAATAAAATCAGGAAGTGTTTTTTTTAAAAAAATAGAAAATTTTTGAAAAAAAGCTCCAATTTTATAATGGACTTTTGGATTTCTCGTATTTATTATCTTATATACAATTTTTGCTACCTCTAAAGGATTATTTCCATCATCAACATGTCTATTCATTTCGTTAAGACTTTTTCTATATAAATAATTATAAGGTCCCTCTTTTACCGGAGAATGGTATCTTCTAGAGGCAATATTTGTTGCAAAATCTCCTGGTGCTAAAGTTAAAATATTAATTCCAAATCTTTTAACTTCCATTCTAATTGATTCAGTAAATAATTGTAATGCGCCTTTTGAGGCTGAATAACAACTTCTATAGGGTAGTCCCATATAGCCAGCAATTGAGGAAATATTAATAATTAAACCCTTTTTGTTTTTTCTCATTGAAGGTAAAATTTTTTGCATCATTATAACTTGTCCAAAAAAATTTGTATCGAAATTTTTTTTCATTTCTTCAATATCGGTCTCCTCTCCTGGACCCGTTATTCCAACACCCGCATTATTAATTAATATATCAATCTTTTTTTCTTTTTCTAAAATAAAATTTATGACATTATCAATTAATTTAATGTCAGTTAGGTCCAATTTTAATAATTTATATGAAGTAGGCATAGAATATTTTGATGGGTTTCTACTTGTGCCATATACATTGTAACCTTTCTTAGATAAAAACTCCGAAGTAGTTTTACCTAGTCCTGATGATGCACCTGTAATTAAAATTGTTTCACTCATAATTAAAAGGGCAAGCTAACTACATCACACCGCTACAACCATCTACCCTTGCTGTGTTACCACCCTGGGGGAATTCGACAGGAGCTGGTTGTGTAGTACTTGCCCTAGACAAATATAAGATATAGATTAAAGACGACAAGTAAGATCAAATTTTAATTTTTGTCTAAATTTGTATTAATTAATATATAATGATTCGATTATTATCATTTTTTATATTTTCCTCTATTATTGGATGTGCTTCCTACAATACCAATAAATATATAATTGAACTAAACTCATCTAAATTTTTTCCTAATGATACTTTAGAGGTTAATATAAAATCAAATAAATCTTACCCAATTCCTAAAAGTCAAATTTTTCTCAATGGAAAAAAAATAGATTCTGTTTATCCACTTTCATCATTAAAATTAGGATATCATGAAATTCAAGTTGAAATAATAAACCAAGGAAAAAAAACTAAACTTAAAGATAATTTTGTTCTTTATGCAAAAGATCCTCCAAAACTTTATTCGTATAAAATTATAAACACTTATCCACACGACGAAACTTCATATACTCAAGGATTAGAATTCAATAAAAATATATTATTTGAAAGTACAGGTCTTCGTGGAAAATCAAAAATCAGATCATTAAATTATAAAACTGGTGAAATAATTAATGAAATAAAATTAAATGATAAGTATTTTGGTGAGGGATTGACAATTATGAATAATAAAATTTATCAATTAACATGGCAGGAAGATATTGGATTTGTTTACGACATTGATCTTACGAAGGTTGAGAGTTCCTTTTCTTATGATGAGAGTGCTGAAGGATGGGGATTATGTAATAATGGAGAAATTTTTTATAAATCAGATGGGACAAATAAGATTTGGTTATTGGACAGTAATGATTTAAAAGAAATGGATTATATCGAAGTAATGACAAATAAGAAATCCATAAATAAATTAAATGAATTAGAGTGGCACAATAATAAAATATATGCTAATACCTATCAGTTTGAAAAAGATGTTGTTTTAATAATCGATCCTGAATCCGGTGGTGTAGAAGGCGTTATTGATTTTTCAGGTTTAAAAAACTCGGTGAAACAAATTGAATCTTTAAATGTTTTAAATGGTATTGCTTATAATTTAGTAACAAATACTTTTTTTGTCACTGGTAAAAACTGGAGTAAAATTTTCGAAGTTGAAATTTTTAAAAATAATGAATGAATTTACTCAAAAGATTAAAGTAACTAAAGATCATTTAGATGAACTAGATCACGTAAATAATGTTCAATATTTATATTGGGCTCAAGAAATTGCCAAATCCCATTGGTCTTATTTAACTGAAAAAATTAATCCTGTACCGGGGGTTTGGGTTGTGAGACATCATGATGTTTTATATAAACTTGGTGCATACCTTTGTGATGAAATTATCATTTCTACATATATTAAATCAGTCAAAGGGCCAATTTCAGAGAGAGTTGTTAATTTTTATAATTCAAAAAATAATAATAAAGTAATTGTGAAGATTATTAGTAAATGGTGCTACTTAAGTGACGCCAAAAACAGAAAAATAACCGCTATTCCAGAGTTTATCAGTAATCTTTTTGACCCACCTGATTCAAAAATTAAATAATTTCCTTTCTTTCATAATTTCTCTTACATCTTTAGAGATATTATTTAAGGTTGATTCATCTTGATGGTTATTTAAAACTTTGTCAATCATATTAACAATTATATTCATATCATTTTTTCTAAAGCCTCGAGTTGTAATAGCAGGGGTTCCTATTCTAATTCCTGAGGTAATAAATGGGGACTTATCATCAAAAGGAACCATATTTTTATTAACTGTTATCTCTGCTTTTACTAATGCTTCTTCAGCTTCTTTACCAGATATATTTTTATTTCTTAGATCAATTAGCATTAAATGATTGTCCGTTCCATTTGAAATGATTTTATATCCTAAGTCAATAAATAAATTGGCCATAATTTGAGAGTTTTCAATAACTCTCTTTTGATAATTTATGAATTGAGGAGAAAGAGCTTCAGAAAATGCAATGGCTTTTGCAGCAATAACATGCATTAAGGGACCGCCTTGATTTCCGGGGAATACTGCCATATTTAATAAATTAGACATTTTTTTTAATGAGCCATTTTTTAATCTTTGTCCAAATGGGTTATCAAAGTCCTTACCCATTAATATAAGACCCCCTCTTGGACCACGAAGTGTTTTGTGTGTTGTAGTTGTAATTACGTGACAGTGAGGAATAGGATTATTTAATAATCCTGATGCTATCATTCCCGAAGGATGAGAAATATCAGCTAGTAAAAAAGAATCTACTTTATCTGCAATGTATCTGAAACGTTTAAAGTCAATATCTCTAGAGTAAGCAGAAGCTCCGGCAATTATCATTTTCGGCTTAAGTTTTGTTGCTATTGATTCAATTTGATCATAATCCAATACTCCACTTTCTCTATCCACTCCATAAAAGCTTGCCTGGTATAATTTTCCTGAAAAATTTACTGGTGATCCATGAGTTAAGTGTCCACCGTGGGATAGATCAAAACCTAAAATTTTATCTCCCGGAGAAAGAAATGCATGGAATACTGCAGTATTTGCTTGAGATCCTGAATGAGGCTGAACATTTGCATATTCACATCCAAATAGTTTTTTCGCACGATTAATGGCAATCTCCTCAATCTCATCAACTACTTCACAGCCTCCATAATATCTTTTAGCAGGATAACCCTCAGCATATTTGTTAGTGAGTATCGAACCAGTTACTTTCATAACATCTGGACTTGTAAAATTCTCAGATGCAATAAGTTCTATACCATTTTTTTGTCTGATTTTCTCTTTTGAAACAAGGTCAAATATTTCTTTATCAATCATCATTAAATTATTTCAATGCAAATTTAAATATTATTATACTTTGTAGATAAACAAAATAGGAAATATACCCCAAGTTGTTCACATTAAATAAACATTTATCAAAATATTAAATATTAACTTTACATGATGCTTAAAAAAATAAACATACAAAATAAAAGAGCAAAATTTGAATACAATTTACTCGATAAATATGTAGCTGGTATAGTTTTAACTGGTTCAGAAATAAAATCTATTAGAGGTAGTAAAGCGTCTATATCTAATAGCTTCTGTGAATTTAATAATGAAAACGAACTTTTCATAATCAATATGTCTATTGAAGAATATAATCATGGATCAAATTATAATCATAAACCAAAACAAAGCAGGAAGTTATTATTGAATAAGAATGAATTAAAAAAATTATTTAAAGAAGTTAACAATTCTGGTTTAACAATTATTCCGCTTAAGTTATTCATAAATGAAAATGGATATGCAAAAATTCAAATTTGCTTAGCAAAGGGTAAAAAATTATATGACAAGAGAGAAGCAATTAAAGAAAGAGATAACAAAAGAAATATTGATAGAATTAAAAAAACATTCAATAAATGATAAATCAAAATATCAAAGATTTTATTTTAAATTTAAATGTAAATAAAATTCCACTTCAACGAAAAAACTCTCTTAATACAATAATAAGTGAACTTAAAAAAAATAATGATTTAAATCTTCCATCAAAATTAAATTTTATATGCACTCATAATTCACGAAGAAGTCAGCTTTGTCAAATTTGGAGCGAAATAATATTTAATTATTATGGATTTACTAGGATTCATTCATTTTCAGGTGGTACCGAAGTAACAAATGTTAATAAGCGTATAATAAAGATTTTGATTGAAAGTGGTTTTTCTATAAACCAAAATAAGCATATAACTAATCCAGAATATATAGTTAAATATGGTAAAATAAAAGAAATAAAATTAATTTCTAAACTATATAACGACATTCAAAACCCTGCAAATAATTTTATAGCCGTCATGAATTGTTCAAGTGCTGAAAAAAATTGCCCGATTATAGATGGAGCATCTAAAATAATATCACTTCAGTTTGATGATCCTGGGAAATTTGATGAATCATCTTTAGAAAATGAAAAATACAGGGAAACAAATATTGATATTGCTTCATCAATAAAATATATATGTATTAACATTTAGACTTTATCCTTAAGAAGTGGAACAAATCTAAAACTACCAAAAGTTTCTTTACTATACTCTTTATCTGAGACTCTAACATATCGAGTCATAGTTTGTTCTTTAGTTCCAATTGGAATTACCAGCCTTCCACCTATTTTTAGCTGTAACATTAAATTATTAGGTAATTCGGGTGATCCAGCAGTAACAATTATGGCATCATATGGTGCGTTGATTTTTAATCCTTTATAGCCGTCTCCAAAAACTATTTTCTTTGGTTTCCATTTAATTTTTTTAAATAACAATTCAGCTTTTTTGAACAACAACCTTTGTCTTTCAATGGTAAACACCTTACAACCTAATTCAATTAGGACAGAGGTTTGATAACCTGAACCTGTTCCAACCTCTAATACCTTATCGCCAGCTTTAGTCTTTAATAATTGAGTTTGATAAGCAACAGTATACGGTTGAGAAATTGTTTGACCCTCCCCTATTGGATAAGCTTTATCTGTATAGGCATATGTTTTTAAACCTGATTCCATAAACCATTGTCTTGGAATATTATTTAAAGCGTTTAAAACGTTTTTATCATTTATTCCTTTCTCTGAAAGAATATTTATAAGTTGTTTTCTTAAACCTTTATTTTTATTAGTATCTTCCATATATTGAGTAAAAGTAATTAAGAGAAAGTTAAAAGATTCAATAAGTATTGTATTTTTAAAAAAAAATGTTAAACATTGGTGTTTTTGGAGCCGGTCACCTTGGAAAGATTCATTTAAAACTTTTGAATGATTCAAAATATTATAATCTAGTTGGTTTTCATGACTCAGATAAATTAAGTTCAATTGAGGTTCAAAATAAATTCAATTATAAATTTTTTGAATCACCAGAAAAATTAATTAAAAAATGTGATGTAATTGATATAGTAACACCCACTGATTCACATCATAAAATTGCGATTATGGCAATTAAAAATAAATGTCATGTTTTTATTGAAAAACCAATTTCAAAAACACTTAACGAAGCAGAGGAAATTATCAAATTTGCTAAGTTGAATAATGTTTATGGACAGGTTGGCCATGTTGAGAGATTTAATCCTGCACTAATAGCTTCAAGGTCTCATATTCAAAACCCTATGTTCATTGAATCACATAGACTATCAGAATTCAACCCCAGAGGTACTGATGTTCCAGTAGTTTTAGATCTTATGATTCATGATATAGATATTATATTAAGTATTGTAAGTTCTCCAATAAAATCAGTTAATGCATCTGGTATTAAAGTTATAAGTGCCAGTCCAGACATTGCAAATGCAAGAATTGAATTTATGAATGGATGTGTTGCAAATCTGACTGCGAGTAGAATATCAATGAAAAATATGCGAAAGACTAGATTTTTTCAAAAAGATGCATATGTTTCAATTGATTTTTTATCAAAAAGTACTGAAATTGTAAAAATAAATGATCTTTCCAGTAAAATTGATACTAAGAGTATGATACTCGAAAACGCTGAAGGTGAAAAAAGAGAAGTTTATTTTGAAAATCCAAAGGTATTAAAATCTAATGCTATTTTAAATGAACTAGAGTCTTTTGCAAAATCGATAAATAAGAATCAAACACCAATAGTCGATTTAAATGATGGCTATTTAGCATTAAAAATTGCTCAAAAAATTATTGATTCTTTCTGAACAAAATTCAAATATGATCATAGCAGATAATTTATATGAATTAAAATCTCAAATTCCTAATCATGTTACTTTGGTTGCTGTATCAAAAACCAAACCAAATAGTTTAATAATGAATGCTTATGATGCAGGTCATAGAGTTTTTGGAGAAAATAAAATCCAAGAGATGTTAGCAAAATATAATTCTTTACCAAAAGATATTAAATGGCACATGATTGGTCATGTTCAGAGAAACAAGGTAAAATATATTGCCCCTTTTGTTTCTTTAATTCATGGTGTTGACAGTATTAAATTAATGAATGAAATCAATAAACATGGAATTAAAAATAATAGGGTAATTAAATGTTTATTACAAGTTAATATTTCAAAAGAAGTTTCAAAATTCGGTATATCATTAAATAAAATAGAGGAATTATTTAACTATTCATTAAGTCTACAAAATATATCAATTAAAGGCTTAATGGGAATGGCTTCCTATACAAATGATAAATCACTAATAAATTCTGAGTTTAATTCCATTAAAGTAAAATTCAATGAACTAAATAAAATCGACTCTAATTTTAATATTCTCTCTATTGGGATGAGTGGAGATTATAAAGTTGCTATAAATAATGGATCAAATATGATTAGAATTGGTAGTAAAATATTTGGTGAAAGAAAAATTTGATGTACGCTATCATTGATGTCGAAACAACAGGAGGTAAATTTAATGAAGAAGCAATTACTGAAATTGCAATTTTCCGCTATGAAAATTTTGAAATTAGGGACCGTTTTATTTCTTTAGTCAAGCCTGATAGAAAAATTCAACCATATGTTTCGAAATTGACTGGTATACGAGAAAATATGCTCTCTAACTCTCCTAAATTTTATGAAATTGCAAAACAAATAATTGAAATCACATCAGATTGTATAATAGTTGCTCATAATGCAGAGTTTGATTATAGAATGCTTAAAACTGAATTTAAAAGACTTGGTTATAATTTTAAGAGAAAATCTCTGTGTACAGTTAAATTATCAAAAAATCTTATACCAAATTTAAAGTCCTACAAGCTGGGAAATCTTGTAAAAGAATTGGGTATTCCAATTTCAAATAGACACAGAGCATTTGGAGATGCAACAGCTACACTTAAACTTTTTGAACTTCTTATTCAAAAAGACAAAAAAAAATTAATAATTAATTCGCTAGTTGATAAATCAAATAAAAAAAATATTAAATCCAAATTCATAAAGATTATTGACCATTGTTCAACAGAAACTGGAGTCTATTATATATATGATAAAACTTCAATTATATATATCGGTAAGAGTAAAAATATAAAAAGAAGAATTACTAATCATCTGACATCTAAAGATTCGAAGTCATCTAAAATTCAAAGAAATATAGAAAGAATTGTATTTGAAGAAACTGGCAGTGAAATAATTGCACTTTTGAAGGAGGACCAGGAAATAAAAGAAAATCAACCTAAATTAAATTATAAAAATAAATTACTTCATTTTCCCATAGGATTAAGACTAATTATTGATTCTAACGGGTATTACAGAATAAAAACTGAACAAATACTATCTTTCGAAAAATATTTATATGTTTTTAAAAGTAAAGCTGATGCAATAAAAAAATTAAGATTTTGGATTAAAAAATATAATTTATGTGAAAATTTAACTTCCATAAATAATGATAAAAAAATCTGCTCAAAATACCATTTAAAATCATGTAATGGTGCATGCTTAATGAAGGAAAATAAAACTGAATATAATCAACGAATTAATATTTTAATTGATGATTTAAAGTTTAAATATGATACCTTTTTAATGATAGATAAAGGAAGAAATTTAAATGAAAAAAGCTTCGTTTATGTTAAGAATCATGAGATTAAAGGATACGGATATTATGAATTGAACCATCAAATAAAAAGTGTTAGAAATATAAAACAAAGACTTGTTGAAATAGATCATAATTCCGATGCATACTCAATTTTGCACAGTTATATCAAAACAAACAAACACAAACATATAATAGAATTGTAAATTATTATCTATTTATAAATTTTGTAATTTTATAAACATGTCAGTTAAAAATAGCTATTGGCGTCATAGACTTCATGAAATAATATACGAGGCAGATACAAAAACTGGAAAAGCCTTTGATATTATCCTTCTTTTTTTAATTATTGTAAGTGTAATTCTTGTTGCTCTTGAAAGTGTCGAATCATTTAGACTTAACTACAGTAATTTTTTAAATATTTCTGAGTGGATAATAACCATAGTTTTTTCAATCGAATATATATTGCGACTTATATGTGTCAAAAAACCATTTAAATTTATAATTAGTTTATACGGTATAATAGATCTGTTATCAATTATTCCAAAATACATTTCAATACTTTTCTTTGGAACTCAGTATCTAGGTGCGCTGAGAGCACTTCGTCTATTAAGAGTTTTTAGAATTTTAAAAATGACTAGATATATTGGAGAATCGAATACTTTAATGAAAGCGCTTATTGCCAGTAGAGCAAAAGTTGGTGTTTTTATTTTTAGTGTTCTGGTAATCTGTATAATTTTTGGAACGCTTATGTATATGATAGAACCTGATGAAAGTGGTTTTACTAGCATTCCAGAGGGTATTTATTGGAGTATAGTTACTCTTACAACAGTTGGTTATGGCGATATTGCTCCTATTACACCTTTTGGTCAATTTATTGCCGCTGTAATTATGATCATGGGATATGGAATTATTGCTGTTCCAACTGGAATAGTGACAGCTGAATTATCTGAAAAGTCAAAAATATCTAGTAATACTCAAGCCTGTCCTCATTGTATGACAAGTGATCACCAAGATAATTCTATTTATTGTTATCACTGTGGTGAATTATTAAATGATGAATAATAGAAACCTCATCTACATTGGTGGTCCAACAGCCATAGGAAAAACAACTATTGCAATTAAACTTGCAAAAACTTTATCAACTGAAATAATTTCATGCGACTCAAGACAGTTTTATAATGAAATGAAAATTGGTACTTCTCCTCCATCTAAGAAAGAAATGAGTCTTGTCAAACACCATTTTATTCAAGACAGAAGTATCGAAACCCCACTAAATGTAGGTGCTTATCAGAAAGAATCAATTTCAAAAATTTATAATATTTTAGATGATAATAAAAATGTTATTCTAGTAGGTGGATCTGGCTTGTATGCTGATTCTATATTATTTGGTTTAGATGATTTTCCAAATACCACAAATTTAACTGTGAATAAATTAAATGATATTTATAATAATGATGGTATAGATTCACTCCAAAAACAATTAAAAAAAATGGATTATGAATCATATAAAACAATTGATATAAATAATCATAGAAGGGTTATAAGAGTTCTTTCAGTTTGTATCGATTCAGGTCTAAAATATTCAAGTTTCTTAAGCAAAGAAAAAAAAATCAGAAAATTTCAATCGCAAATTTATATTCTATGTGAAGAGAGAATTAAAATTTATGATAAAATCAATGAAAGAGTAGATAAGATGGTTGAAAATGGTTTGGAAAAAGAGGCTAAATCATTATACAAATTCAAAGATTCAAAAATATTTGAAACTGTTGGTTATAAAGAATGGATTCTATATTGGAATAGAACTTTAAGTAAAAAAAAGACCATCGAAGAAATAAAAAAAAACACAAGAAGATATGCAAAAAGACAGATTACTTGGTTCAAAAAATATAAAAAAGCTACTTGGTTAAAACCTAATGAAGCAATAGATAAAATTTTAAAAAACTATAAGTAAGAAGACAAGTTTTTTTTAATCCTATACTCTATATTATTTATATCTTCTTTAATGAAAGGTTCTCCCATTATTCTTTCATACAATTCAATATATCTCTCTGACACTAAATTCGCATATTCATCAGAAATATGAGGAATAGTTTGTCCTCTTAATCCCTGAAAATTATTTGATATTAGCCATTCTCTAACAAATTCCTTTGATAATTGTTTTTGGGGTATATTATCTTTTTGTCTTTTTTCGTAACCATCTTTGTAAAAATATCTTGAGGAATCAGGTGTATGAATTTCATCAATTAGCATAATTTTACCATCTGCGGTTTTTCCAAATTCATATTTAGTATCAACTAATATTAAATTTTGATTTAAAGCTAATTTGGTTCCTCTTTCAAAAAGTTTTAATGTATAATTTTTTAAAATTTCATAATCTGATTCAGAAATTATAGATTTATTAATAATATCCTCCTCAGATATATCCTCATCATGACCATGATCTGCCTTTGTCGCTGGGGTAATAATTGGATATGGTAATTTATCATTCTCACTCAGTCCGTTTGGTAATTTTACACCACACAGCAATCTTTTTCCCTTTTTATATTCTCTCGCAGCATGACCAGCAAGATAGCCCCTTATGACCATTTCAATTTTAAATGGATCACAGTTCAATCCAACTGACACATTAGGATCTGGAGAATCTAAAATCCAATTTGGAACTATATCAGAGGTTAAGGACATCATTCTAGTTGCAATTTGATTGAGAATTTGACCCTTGTATGGAATTCCCTTGGGTAAAATGAAATCAAAAGCTGAAATTTTATCAGTAGATATCATAATCAATTTACCGTTATCTAGTTTATAAAGTTCTCGAACTTTACCTGTATATTTGGAAAGTTGATTTTTAAACTTAAAATTTGTTCTAAATAATGTTTTGTTCATCTTTATTTAGTTATCAACTTTATCATATGCGCTTAAAATCTTTTTTACTATTTTATGTCTAATTACGTCAGATTCATCTAATAAAACCATTTCAATACCATTAATTTTTTTTAAAATTTTTAATGCCTCTTTCAAACCAGAAACAACTTTTTTTGGGAGATCAACTTGTCCTGGATCACCGTTAATTAAAAATTTAGCATTTACACCCATTCTTGTCAAAAACATCTTCATTTGTGAATGAGATGTGTTTTGAGCTTCGTCTAGTATTACAAAGGCATTATCTAAAGTTCGACCTCGCATAAATGCTAAGGGAGCAATCTCAATTATACCTTTTTCTAGTAAAGACTTAAGTTTTTCAGATGGAATCATATCAAGAAGAGCATCATATAGAGGCTGCATGTAAGGGTCAAGTTTTTCTTTTAAGTCTCCCGGGAGATATCCTAAATTTTCTCCTGCTTCAACGGCTGGTCTTGTTAATATAATCCTTTTAACAGTTTTATCCTTTAATGATTTGACAGCCATAGCGATTCCTGTATATGTCTTACCTGTTCCAGCTGGACCAATAGCAAAAATCATATCATTTTTTATGATTGATTCAACTAACTTTACTTGGTTAGGTGATTTTGCTGTTACAAGCTTTCCATTTACTCCTCTAAGTATAAGCTTATCATTAATACCTGAGTCAACTTTGGTTCCGTTAAGTTTTAGTATTTTTTCTGTTAATTGAGAATCCAAAAAATTATTTTTATCTAATTGGAAAATTAGATCATCTATTTTTTTTTGAAAATTATGAAGTAATTTATCTTCACCATATGCCTTAATTGTCGATCCTCTTGCAACAATTTTTAATTTAGAGAAATGATTTTTAATTATTTCTAAATTTTTACTATGATTTCCGAAAAATTCTTGAGGATTTGTTTCTTTGAGATTAATTTCAAGTTCATTCAAGAGTGAGAAGAGTTAAAAAAAATTAATTTTGTTTAGATTAGTTAATTCAAATTTACACTTTTTGAATTAAAATTAATATTAAATTATTATATGATAATTGTAACCTTAACTACTGATTTTGGTAATAAAGACTATTTTGTTTCAGCTGTAAAAGCTGCATTAATCTCAGAAATTAAAAAAGTCAATATTATTAGTATAAGTCATGAAATTAATCCATACAATATTACTGAGGCATCATATATATTAAAAAATTCATATAAACTATTTCCAAAAGGAACAATTCATATCATTGGCGTAGATTCTGAGCTTAATGAGGAAAACAAACATTTAGCAATATATTACGACGAACATTATTTTATAGGCTCTGATAATGGAATTTTCTCTTTAGTTTTTGATGGTAAAACCCCAAAAAATATTTTTGAAATAAATATCCATGATAAAATAATAAGTAGTTTTCCTGTTCTTGAGGTATTTGTTAATGTAGCTGGGCATATATCACGAAATGGAAAACTTGAAATAATTGGGAAAAAAATAGACTCGATATTGCAATTGACAAACTTAAACCCTGTAATAAGCAGTAGGATGAATAAAATTTTAGGAAGTGTTATTTACATTGATAATTATGGTAATGTAATAACAAATATTACGAAGAAAATTTTTAATGATATCGGTAAGTCCAGAAATTTTACAGTAATTGCAAGATCAGTAAAATTTAATAAAATTTATAAAAATTATAGTGAAGCAATTGACTTTAAATTGCCAAAAGAAAGAAGAAATGAAGATGGAAAAAAAATTGCAATTTTTAACACGGCAGGTTATTTAGAACTTGCTATATACAAAAGTAATCCTTCAACTGTTGGAAGTGCAAGTAGTCTATTTGGATTGGATTATAGAGATTCAGTTACAATTATTTTTGATGAAATATAAATTCAAAATAATTTGAATTAATGAAATTTAGTTAATAAATGTGAATAAGTTCTTTTTTAATTAAGATGCAATTAAAATATATTTGATAAAATTATCTTTGATGAAGTTTATTGTATCGAGTGAAGTACTGTTAAAAGAATTACAAGTAATAGGAGGCATAATAAATTCATCTAATACCCTTCCAATTCTTGATAATTTTTTATTTGAAATAAATAACGAAACCTTAACCTTGTCAGCTTCAGATTTAGAAACGACAATGTCAACTTCCATCTCAATTGAATCAAAAGATTCTGACTCTATTGCTCTTCCTGCTAGAATTTTAATTGATACACTTAAAACATTTGCTGAACAACCTTTAACTTTTATTAAAACTGAATCTAATTCAATTGAAATAATTGCCAATAATGGTAAATATGCACTCTCTTATGTGTCCGGAGAAGATTTTCCCAAAATAATTAATATTAATGATCCTAGTACTACAATTATAAGAGGAGATGTTTTGTCAAAAGCAATTAATTCAACAGTTTTTGCCTCAGGCAATGATGATCTTCGTCCAATAATGACTGGTGTATTCTTTCAATTTAATTCAGAAAATTTAAATTTTGTTGCAACTGATGCACATAAAATGGTAAAATACTCAAGATTTGATTTTTCAGCTGATAACAACACTGAATTCATAGTCCCAAAAAAACCTTTACAGATTCTAAAAGGTATCATGGTTGGTGTTAAAGATGATGTTAAAATTGAATACAATGAATCTAATGCTAAATTTATTTTTGGATCTTCAAAAATAACATGCAGATTAATCGATGGTAAATACCCAAACTATGAGGCAGTAATTCCAAAAGAAAATCCCAATATAATGCTTATTGATAGAGCACTATTTTTAAACTCTGTAAGAAGAGTAAGTATTTTTTCAAATAAAACAACACACCAAATACGTTTAAAAATTGCTGGAACATCATTAAATATATCTGCTGAGGATTATGACTATAACAATAAAGCTGATGAGAGGTTAGATTGTGAATATTCTGGGGAGGATATTCAAATTGGTTTTAATTCCAGGTTTCTAATTGAAATGCTAAATAATTTAGATTCTAATAAAGTTCAATTAGCCATGTCTTTGCCTAACAGAGCAGGATTAATAACACCTGCAGAAAAAAACATTGACAATGAAGAAATAACTATGCTAGTTATGCCAGTAATGCTAAATGATTAAACAGATGAAGATATAGCCTGAGATAATCTTTTATATATACCCTTTTCTAATTTTTCCCTAATATTTGAAAAGGCTTGTAATGTAATTGAAACATCTTCAAGTGTATGAGATGCTGTTGGGATTAATCTTAATAAAATAAGACCTTTTGGAATCACAGGATATACAACAATCGAACAAAATATAGAATAATTCTCTCTTAAATCTTTAACTAAAACCATTGCTTCTGGTATACTGCCTTTTAGATACACTGGGGTGACACAGCTTTGAGTAGATCCAATATCAAAGCCACTATTTTTTAATCCATTTTGTAAAGCATTCACATTCTTCCATAAGTTATTTTTGAACTCTTGTCTTGATCTTAGCATATCAAGTCTTTTTAGAGCACCTTTGACTAATACCATTTGAAGAGATTTTGCAAACATTTGAGACCTCATGTTATATTTTAAGAAATCAATTATCTCTTTATCTGCAGCAACAAATGCACCAGTTGATGCCATTGATTTTGCGAAAGTTGCAAAATATACATCGATTTTATCCTGAACACCTTGTTCTTTTCCAGCACCAGAACCATTTTTTCCAAGTGTTCCAAACCCATGAGCATCATCAACTAAGAATCTGAAATTATATTTACTCTTTAAATTTGATATTTCTTTTAATTTGCCTTGTTCACCTCTCATTCCAAAAACTCCTTCTGAAATTACAAGAATACCACCTCCAGTTTGAGTTGCAATTTTAGTGGCTCTTATCAAATTTTTTTCTAAACTTTCTATATCGTTATGTTGATAAGTATACCTTTTTCCATGATGGAGTCTAACACCATCAATAATACAGGCGTGGGAATCAACATCATAAACAATAACATCATCCTTATTAACTAAACTATCAATTGTTGATAAAATTCCTTGATAACCAAAGTTTAATAAATAGGCTGATTCTTTTTCAACAAATTGTGCAAGCTCCAGCTCTAATTGCTCGTGAGCTTCTGTATGTCCTGACATCATTCTTGCTCCCATTGGATATGCAGAACCATATTCTAATGCAGCTTCAGCATCAACTTTTCTTATTTCAGGATGATTTGCTAAACCTAAATAATCATTAATACTCCATGTAATTACTTCTTTTCCATTAAATTTCATTCTGTTTCCAATTGGGCCATCTAATTTTGGGAAAACAAAATAACCTTCAGCATGTTTAGCCCACTTGCCTAAAGGACCTTTGTTTTGCTGAATTCTATAAAATAAATCTTTCATATTTAAAAAATTCAAAATTAAACATATTCAATTTGATGAACAATATTCTTTTCTTTTTTATTCATAAAACCCTGTTTAATCATCCATTCATTGCTATATATTTTACTCATATAACGTGATCCGTGATCGGGAAATATCAATACAACATTACAACTTTTATTAAAGTATTTTTTGTTTTGAAGTTGTATTAACGCCTGATAAACTGCACCTGATGTATATCCAACAAAAATTCCTTCATTTTTTGTAACTAATCTAGCTGAATTAGCACTGGATTTATCAGTGACTTTTATAAATCTATCGATTACCGAAAAATCGGTGGCTGAAGGGATTAAATTTTTTCCTAAACCTTCAATTTTGTATGGATAAATTTCATTTTTATCTAATTTTCCCGTTTCATGGTACTTTTTTAATGCAGATCCATAAGCATCAACACCAATAACTTTAATATCAGCATTCTTTTCTTTTAAAAACTTTGCCGAACCTGTAAGAGTCCCTCCTGTTCCACTTGAACCTATTAAATGAGTAATAGTTCCATCTGTTTGATTCCATATTTCTGGTCCAGTGGTTTTATAATGTGCTATTCTATTCAAATCATTAAAATATTGATTTACGTATAATGAATTTGGAGTTTCTAAATTAATTTTTTTTGCAACTTCATAGTACGATCTTGGATCTTCTGGAGAAACATTTGAAGGGCAAACATATACTTTTGCTCCCATAGATTGAAGCATATTTATTTTATCTTTAGATGACTTAGAGCTTACTGCCAGAATACAATTATATCCTCTAACTAGTGAAACCATCGCAAGACTAAATCCAGTATTACCTGAGGTTGTCTCAATAATAGTACTTCCTGATTTAATTAATCCTTGTTTTTCTGCTTCATTGATTATATGTAGTGCAATTCTATCTTTATTTGAATGACCAGGATTATAACCTTCCCATTTAGCATAATAATTTCCTGGAAAATTAGAAACGCTTTTATTCAGTTTGATTAAAGGTGTATTTCCAACCAATTCAAGAATATTATTGTGTATAATCAAACTTAAAAGCTTTTAAATATAATTGCTTGCAAATTTAATTAAAAATAGTTAATCACTTTGGTTTTCAATTTGTAGTAAAAATGCATATTTTTTTGCCACCTCTTTAATAGCATTATACCTTCCTGAAGGACCTCCATGACCAGTTTTCATATCTGTTACTAAATAGATTAAGTTAGAATTAGTTTTTAATTCTCGAATTTTGGCAACCCATTTAGCTGGTTCCCAGTATTGAACTTGTGAGTCATGAATACCCGTTGTAACTAACATATTTGGATAATCTTGTTCATTAACCTGATCATACGGTGAATAGGAATTTATATAGTTGTAAAATTCCAAAATATTTGGGTTTCCCCATTCATCATATTCTCCAGTGGTTAAAGGAATGCTTTCATCCAACATTGTATTAACAACATCAACAAATGGAACATCCGCAATTATTCCGTTATAGAGATTACTATTTTTATTTATAATGACACCCATTAAGAGTCCTCCTGCAGATCCTCCATAAGCATAAAGGTGTTTAGATGATGTGTATCCTTCTCCTATTAAAAAATAAGAACATGAAATAAAATCTTCAAAAGTATTTTTTTTATTCAGTAATTTTCCTTCTTCATACCAAATACGTCCTAAATAATCACCACCTCTTACATGACAAATTGCATAAATAAAACCTCTATCTAGTAAACTTATTAAAGAAGTTGAGAATGATGGGTCTATAGTATATCCATAAGATCCGTAAGCATATTGTAACAATGGTGTTGAAGGTGAAATTTTAGTTTTTTTGTTGTGAACAATTGAGATAGGGATTTTAGTACCATCATTGGCTTTTGCCCATATTCTTTTTTCAATATAATTACTTGATTTGAAATTCTTATCCTTAACTAGCTGAGTTTTTAATATTTTTATTTTTTTTGATTTCATATCAAACTCAATAACGGAATTTGGTGTTGATAGTGAATTATATTTATATCTTATTTTATCTGTTTGAAAATTAGGATTATATAAAGAATAAATATTATAAGTTTCACCTTTAACTGGAACATAATAACTTCTTTTATTTCTCCATGAATGAATAACTAATTTATTTAAGCCATTTGATCTTTCCAATGTGACCCAATAATTTTCAAATAAATCTAATTCCTGAAGTAACACATCATCTCTATGATCTAAAAAATTAGTCCAATTATTTAACGTAGTTTTTCTTTCTGGGGTTTTAACTAATTTATAGTTAAAAGAATTGCCATGATTTGTAATTATAAAAAAAAACTTGTCATAATGATAAACATCATATTCAAGACCAGTAATTCTTTTTTGAATTAATTTAAATTTTTGTTTGGGAAAATCTGAGTTTAAATATTGATACTCAGTAGTTTTTGTGCTATGTGATGAAATGAAAATATATTTATTCGATTTTGATTTACTTATACTAACAGAAAATGTATCATCAATTTCAAAATAAATTAAATTATCCTTTTTATTAATGTTTTTTATGTCAAGGAGGTAAACAGAATCTGATCTTAATGTGAGCTCATCCTTTTTTACATAATATAAATGTTGACTATCATTAGCCCATACTGATAAACCATTTGTATTTGAAATATTTGTTTTTAAAATTGAATTATCCAATAAATCTTTGATATAAAGTTTATATTTTCTTCTAGATTTAGTATCGACAGAAAATGCCATTTTAGTATTATCAGGACTAACATTAATTCCTTTTAAATTAAAATAATCATAACCTTTAGATAATTTATTTACATCAATTAAAAGTTCTTCTTTTGATGATAAATACTTGTGTTTTCTGACATAAATTGGATAAGGTTTACCAAATTCAAATTTAGTAATGTACCAATAATCATTATGAAAATAAGGAACAGATGAATCATCCTCATTGATCCTAGATTTAATTTCCAAAAATAATTTCTTTTCGATTGATTTAAAAGGTTTAGTTGATTTATCATAATATTCATTTTCACTTTCTAAATAATCTAGAACATCGGGGTCATTAATATCTCTTAACCAATGATAATTATCAATTCTTAAATTATCATGAATAATGCTTTTGAAGGGTACTTTTTTTGGTGAAGGAGGGATTATTATTTTATTTTTTTTCATCTATTTAATAGAAATATTCATATACTATTTTAAACTAAATTAAAAATCAATATTTTTAATATTTAAGATCTATATCTTTAAATTTTTTAAAATATTAATTGTGAACTCATGCTGATTTTGGGTGTAATCTCTATGAGTAACAATTCTTATCTTACCTCTACCCAACTTAATTAATCTTATATTATTATCTAAAAGTAATTCAATAAACTTATCCTCATTATAAATTGACTTCAAAGAAAAAATTATAATATTTGTAGAGACAGGCTCAACTTTATCTACATATTCCATTTCATTTAGAATACTTTCTAATTCTTTTGCTTTTATATGATCATTAATTAAATCATTTATATTATTGTCAATTGCATAATCAGCTGCTGCAGCGATATATCCAACTTGTCTCATTCCTCCACCGAGGACTTTTCTGTATCTTACAGCTTCTTTATTTAATTCTTTACTTGAAAGGAGCATTGATCCAACAGGACATCCAAGCCCTTTGCTAAAACAAACAGAAATCGTATCAAATAATCTACCATATTGATTAGGATTAGTATTTGTAGCAACCATTGCATTCCATATTCTAGCCCCATCGAGATGAGTTGAAATATTTTTTTCCTTGCATAGTTTACTTATTGATTTAAGAGAATCTAATTCATAGCATGAACCACCACCTTTATTTGAAGTATTTTCAATAGAAACTAAAGATGTAGGTGGACTATGGTAAAAATCAGGAGGATTTATAGCCTCATCTACTAGATCTTTATCAATTAATCCGTTTATTCCTTTAACTAGTCTACACGAAACACCAGAATTAAAACTAACACCCCCACCTTCATAATGGTAAATATGTGATAATTCATCACAGATTAATTGATCTCCAGGCTTTGTGTGGATTTTGATAGCAACTTGGTTAGACATTGTTCCTGAAGGAAAAAAAAGACCAGATTCTTTTCCAAACATTTTTGCCACCTTATCTTCAAGTCTGTTTAATGTTGGGTCTTCTTTAAAAACATCATCTCCGACCTCTGCATTCAACATTGCTTCAAGCATCTCTTTAGATGGAATTGTAAAAGTATCACTTATCAAATTTATATTCATTAAAAATCACATTTTATAGAACCAATTGGGGATCCATCAGGTATTTTATTTGTTTTAAGAGGTCTAATCATAATTGGTTTAGATATAAAATTATCTATTTGGCTTTGATAATATTTTGAATATTTAATTTTAGATGATTCACTAAGCCAAGTTTTCAATTGATCTAATTGATTATATACTTCAGCACTAACTTGAGGATAAGAATGAGAATCACTTCCAAGTTTAAATAAATTTTTTAAAACGTTAGCTTGATTAATTTCATTTATCGATTCGGAGTATGAATCAGTTTGATTAGATTTAAAAGTTTCCTTGATTAAATGAGATATGACCTCACCAAGGTTTAATTGATTTTTATATATAGAACTATGTTGAATTAACCTAGAGCTTCTTTCCCTATTCAAAATCATACTTATTACTAGATCACTCAGTGAATTAGCAATACCAAGATAATCAAATGTTACACCTAATTGAGAACCAAAACTTTCCCTATCCCTATAATTTCCAAATGTTCTAGGCCCTAATATTGAGTGAAGTGATTTTGGTATTTTTAAATTTGCAGGTGAAATACTTTCTAATAATATTTCTAAGGCTTTGTATTGATCATTCTTGCTTAAAGGTTCAACTTCATATTCAATATTACCTTTAACACCATAATCGTAGTTTAAGCCTCCTATTGATTTAACTACAGCTTCTAATTGATATCTGTGTAATAAATATATTGGTACTAAACGATCCTCAAGTATTGAATAATTTTCTCCTTGCTCTATATTATCTAGTGAGAAATTTGATAAAGCTATTTCTCTAATTTTTAAAAGATTTTTAAGCTCTGTAACAGAATTTTCTCCATTATCCCACAAGTGTGATTTAGGGTGAGCACCACTTATAGGTCTTGAATCAGAATCCGTAATAAATCTATGACCATCAATAAAACTATTTTCTAGTATTTTTCTGAGTGATTGGTTCTCATCAACCTCATCTGAAAATTGTGAGTAATTGTAAGCTACAGTAACTTTATCCCACTCTCCAATACCGGTTGAGTATGCATCCTTATAATCTATTTCTCCATTAATAATCTTCAGAGTTGGATGAGGGTAATCCATGACCGTTGATCTGTTGTTTGAACTACCAGTAAAATTATGTGCAAAACCTAAAGTATGTCCTATTTCATGTGCCGATAATTGTCTAATTCTAGCCAAAGCCATTTCGAGAGCTTTATCTTCATTATTTTCGTTGAGTTTATATGGTGCTTTTGTAAGTCCCAAAGCAATCATGAAATCTTGTCTAATTCTTAAACTTCCTAAACTAACATGTCCTTTTAAAATCTCCCCAGTTCTTGGATCTAAAATGCTAGATCCGTAGCTCCAGCCCCTGGTCGACCTATGTATCCATTGTATAACATTATATCTTACATCAAGGGGATCAGCATCATTGGGTAAAATTTTAATTTGAAATGCATTTTTGAATCCAATATTTTCAAATGCTTCATTCCACCACATTCCGCCTTCCATTAGTGCTGATCTAACTGGTTCAGGAGTTCCATTATCAAGATAATATATAATTGGATTTATTGCCTCACTTATCTCTAGCTCTGGGTTCTTTTTTTCTAATCGGTGTCTAACAACGTATTCCTTTAAAGTTGGTTCAGTCACAGGGGTTGCATAATCATAATATCTATATGCGTTAACTCCACTTCTTGGATCAAATTGACGCATTTTAAAATTTAAAGGCGGTAATTCAATAAAAGAATGATGCTGATGAACTGTGAGAGAATTGGGAGAAGGTGTGACAGATCGAATTAAATCTCCCTCTGCTTGTCCTGAATATGTAAGTTGAATATCAAACTCAGTATTTTTTGGAAAAGATTTAGTTCTGTAAAGGTTAATTGATGATCTATCTTTATCAATAAAGTAAGATCCCTGATTAGATTTGTTTAACTTATTGGCTACTTCATGAGTATCATTCAACAAAAAGTTATTTAAATCAATTAAATAATAATTTTTATCTATTATACTTTCAATTTTAAAACTCCATATGACTGATTTTGCAAATGCTTGATCAACAGATTGTTTTTCTAAAAAGTTATCCGAATTTGCTCTAAATTTTTGATTTGGTTCAACTAATAATAACCTATTACCAGATTTAGTAAAATAAACAACTCTTTGCTTACCAAGCTGTCCCCTGTCTAAACCAATGTCGTTATTTCCTATACCTTCACTTAAACTATTAACATATAAAAATTCTTTATTTAAATCTTTAACAATAAGAAAAATATGATCAGTATTTTCATCATAATAAAAATTAAAAAATCCACTAAATAATTTCATAGAATTAAGTTTAGAAAAAATATTTTTTGAAATTTTTTGATTTTTTTTATCATTTAATAATTTCTCGAATTTTTTGTGTTGAGACATTAAAGAAATTGGGAAAATGATTATTGATATCAATAAGAAAATAAATTGTTTCATAGTTTAATTTGATATAATAAAACTAATAAAATTAGATATTAAATATTCATATTTTAAAAAAGAAAATTTAAATTAGCAATACCTTAAAATCTATATTATGCTTCAATTAGACATTCTAAAAAAATTAAATGATCGCCTGGTTGCGTTAAGGGGGTATCTTTGACATCCCAAACAAACAAATAGAAATTTTAAATTTAGAAGAAAAAACACTATCACCTGATTTTTGGGATAATCCAGAAAAAGCTCAAATATTTATACGTGATTTAGAGTCGAAAAAAAAATGGGTCACAGACTTTAATTTAATCAAAGATTTTATAGAGGAATTAGAGGTCCTCTTCGAGCTTCAAAAGGAAGATGAGATAATTCAAAGTGAAATAGATTCATTAAAATTAAAAATTGATGAGCTTTTTGAGAGAATTGAATTTAAAAATATGTTATCTGATGAAGGGGATAATTTATCTGCTGTACTTCAAATAACAGCTGGTGCTGGTGGAACCGAAAGTTGTGATTGGGCAGAGATGTTGATGAGAATGTATCTAATGTGGGGAGAAAAAAATGGATTTAAACTAAAAGAATTAAATAATCATCCTGGTGATGTTGCTGGTGTTAAAACCGTTACCATTGAAATTGATGGAGAATATGCTTTTGGCTGGCTAAAAGGAGAAAATGGTGTTCATAGACTTGTACGAATTTCTCCTTTTGATAGCAATGCAAAAAGACATACCTCTTTTGCATCTGTATACGTGTATCCTTTAGTAGACGATTCAATAGAAATAATTATAAACCCATCTGAAATAACATGGGAAACAATGAGATCTAGTGGAGCTGGAGGACAAAATGTTAATAAGGTTGAAACAGCAGTTAGGCTTAAACACAAAACATCAGGTATTGTAATCGAAAACTCAGAGACAAGATCACAACTTGAAAACAAAGGAAAAGCAATGCAGCTACTAAAATCTCAACTGTATGAAATTGAATTACAAAAAAAATTATCAGCTAGAGATGAAATTGAAGCTTCAAAAATGAAAATTGAATGGGGATCCCAAATAAGAAATTATGTTATGCATCCTTACAAGCAAATTAAAGATGTTAGGTCAAAAATTGAGACAAATGATATTGAATCAGTTATGAATGGCTCAATAGATTTATTTCTAAGAGGATATTTAATGTTTACCGGGCCAAAAAAATGAAATTAATTATTATTATTCATTTTTAAACCTGCTTCTAACCAATTTTTAAATTTTTTAGTGCTTGTATACTGTATCGGTTCATTCAATATACGACCATTTGCTGTCATTAATACATAAAATGGTTGAGATGCAGTTTTAAAATTCAAGTATTGAAATGTTGACCATTTTTGACCAACTGTTTCAATTGATTTTACTGTACCATTCGATCTTCGTAACTTAAATTTTTTATTTTCTGGAAGTTCTGATCTATCATCTACATATAGGGATATTAATATTATTTCATCTTTTAATATTTCATAAACCTCTTTGTTCGACCATACATTTTCTTCCATTCTTCTACAATTAACGCATGCCCAACCAGTAAAATCTAATAAGATTGGTTTATTGACTTGTTCTGAGAATTTTTTACCCTCATAAAAATCTTTATAACAATTTAGGTTAAGTGGACATTCATTATTGGTATTATTTAAACTATAAAAAGTTGGTGGAGGAAAACCACTGAGAAACTTTAAATTATTATTATTCGAAGTCAGTCCAAGAAATAAATAACTAGTAAAAAAAAGAAAACAAAAACCAAAAATTCTTCTTGAAAGACCAATCTTTGATTTAACTTCATTTGGAAATTTAAATATGCCAAATAAATAGAGTGAAGTAATAAATGAGATTAGAGTCCAGATTAAAATAAAAGTCTCTCTTTTTAAAATCCCCCAATTAGAGACTAGATCAGCATTTGATAAAAATTTTAAAGCTAAGGCTAATTCAATAAAACCAAGGACAATATTAGTTGAACTAAGCCAGTTACCTGATTTTGGAATAAATTTAAGTGCACTTGGGAACAAAGCAAATAATCCGAATGGAAGACCTAGAGCTATTCCAAAACCTAACATTCCAAATGTTAACTGAGTTGCACCAGCATCTGAAGTAATCGATCCGGCTAAAAGCGATCCCAAAATTGGACCCGTGCATGAAAAAGAAACAATAGTAAGAGTCAACGCCATGAAAAATATTCCTGTAGTTCCCTTTACTTTTGAGGATGCATCATCAGAAAAGTTAATCCAATTATTTGGAAGCTTAAGTTCATAAAAACCAAAAAGTGAGAATGCGAAATAAATAAAAACTACAAAAAGAAATATATTTAAAGTAACATTAGTTGCAATTACATTCAGTATTTCTGGATCAATTGAGTCAGAAATGTGAAATGGCAAACTTAAAAGCACATACAATAGAATAATAAAAAATGAATATTTAAATGAATCCAAAATACCTTTTGTTTTAGATTTATCATTTTTAATAAAATAAGAAACGGTAATTGGAATCATTGGAAATACGCATGGTGTTATTAATGCTAATAATCCTCCTAGTAATCCAAGTAAAAATATTTTCCAATAATTATTTTGTAATTGATAATTATTTGTAGTAAATGTAAAATTTGAATTAGTTAAATTTAATCTCAATGCATTTGATCTTGAAATACTTTCCTCAGAAATATCATCAATTTCATCGATTTGAAAATTTTCATTGAATTTAAAAATAAATGGTTCAGATCTAAATACACAAAGTCTATCATCACAGGCCTGATAATCAATTTTCCCTGAAACGTAATTAAGAGAAATATCTTTTCTTATGTTCAAACTAAATTTAGCAGAATTTTCAAAGTATTTAATTTTTTTTTCAAAAATTGAATCATACTTAAATACAGTTCTACTCTCCTTTATAGCTTTTATCGAATCAAAGGGTTTATTATCAAAAATGAAATGTGTTTTAAGTGGGGGTTCATTTTTAATGAACTGAGAATATACATGCCATCCATGGTCTATCTTAGCATCAAATTTTAAAGTTAAAGTTGAGTCATTCTTGTATTCAAAAGTATAATTCCATTTTACAGGTTCAATTAAATCTTGACCATTCAAGAATTTAAATAAACTAAGAAAAAATAAAAGAATAAATCTTTTCATTATTTGTTTCAATCAATGCTAATATACATTCTTTTCTTTGAATTATTATTTGATATAAAACGTCTATCAGCTCTTTTACCAATTATCCATACAACTTCATTTTGAGATGTTAAAATCCATTGATTTTCTTTGTCAAATTTTGAGTATTTTTCGTCTTTAAAGTATTTACTTAATTTCTTTTTACCTATCATTCCTGAGGGATAAAAGTAATCTCCATTAGTAGGTCTTTTAATTTCAAGTATTGAATTAAGTAACGTTGGATCAACTGATATTGATTTATCCAAATTCGAAAAAGGGTTGTTACTAATTTCAATATTTATAGGGGTATTGATCCTTTGAGGAATTAGTTTAATCTGATATGAATTCTTATCTAAATCTTTATTCAAATCATTTAAAATTAAATCTTCTCTGTCACGAAGAATTACGTGAGTCACAGATTCAATTCTCTTTCCTTTTTGAGAATTGATAATTTTGATTATTTCATTTGGGTGATTAAAACCATATTTTTTAAATATAGCGTGTAAGAAGAAAGAATTTGGATTAAGGTTTTTTAATTCATTTATGTTTATCCTAATCCCATGATCTGATTTAATAAAATTTATATTCTTGAAATCCCTAATTAGCTCATTTATTATAAAATTTGTTGATTTTAGATTATTAATTGTTTTTTTTAAGTTCTTCTCCAGATCTGGAACAAGGTCTTTCCATTTAGGGATAAGAAGATTTCTTATTGAATTTCTTAAATAATTATTTTTTGAATTACTCGAATCTTCATTCCATATTACATTATTATCATTTGCGTATGTTAAAATCTCTTTTTTAGTGAAGTTTAAGAGAGGACGAAGTAATAACTTTGATTCAGGAATACCAATTAGTCCTTCAATACCACTTCCTCTACCAATATTTATTAATAAGGTCTCCAACTGGTCATCTAAATGATGAGCAGTAATTATATACGAAAAATGATATTTATCTATTAAAGAATTAAACCAATCATATCTAATTTTTCGAGCAGCAATCTGAACAGATAGTTTATTTTTATTCAAATAATTCTTTGTGTTAATATTTTTTATGTGTAATTCAATTTTTAATTTTTTTGCAATTTTTTTCACTAAAAATTCATCCTCCAAGCTTTCATTTGATCTAAGGTTATAATTACAGTGAGCAATAGAAAAATTTAGTTTAGTTAATGAAAATAAATGAAGTAAAGTCATACTATCTACCCCTCCACTAACTGCTAACAATATTTTTTTATTATTTAATTGCGGATATTCGTTTTCAATATTAAAAGAGTTAATATTCATTTTTTCAACTAATTATTTTATAAATATCATTAAAAATTATTCTAAAAAAATATAGGTAAAAATATAAAACCTTTTTTTTTTAAAATAATTATTGTAATATTTGCACTGATGAATTTAAAAAGCACATTTCAAACTTTTAACATCGCAGGACAATTAGCCAACCGTCGTCCCGCCTAAGGGCACTTTATATTTATTTGGAACCAAGGTGAGTCCGGTTCTCATTTACTTTAATTTTTCTAACTAAACTCTAAAAATGGATATCTTAATTTCAGATATATCACACTTACATTTCGCAAAAGACATTTCAAGCTGCATTGACCAATCTGCAAAGGTTAGAGGTACTGGTATAGCTAGAAGGAGTGCTGAATACATAGCTGAAAAAATTAAAAATGGAAATTCAATAATTGCTTTAGAAAATAATGAGTTTGCAGGTTTTTGTTACATAGAAAAATGGGAACATGGAAAATATGTTGCACATTCTGGATTAATTGTTAATCCAAAATTCAGAGGACAAGGTTTGGCAAAAAAAATAAAAAAGAAAATTTTTAAGTTATCTAAAAAAAAGTTTCCTGGTGTTAAAATATTTGGAATTACCACTGCTCAAGCAGTTATGAAAATAAATTATGAATTAGGTTATAAACCTGTTCATTTTTCAAAATTGACAAATGATCCTGATTTCTGGAGTGGCTGTCAAACTTGTAAAAATTTTGATGTTCTAACAAGAACAGAGAGAAAACTTTGTTTGTGCACTGGAATGCTTTACGATCCCGAGGAAAAAAAGTTTAATAAATCCAAAGCAGCCAAATTTATTGGAGGTTTATTTAAAAAGAAATAAAATGAAAAAATTAGTTCTCGCATATAGTGGTGGGCTTGATACTTCATATTGTATCAAAAAATTATCTGAACAAGGATACGATGTATACTCGGTATGTATTAACACAGGTGGCTTCTCAAATAACGATTTAAAAATACAAAAACAAAATGCACTAGATCTTGGTAGTAAAAATTACAAGTCAATAAACTCAATTAAAATGTTTTACGACAAAATTATTAAATATTTAATTTTTGGAAATGTTTTAAAAAATAACACCTATCCTTTAAGCGTAAGTTCTGAAAGAGTAATCCAAGCAATTGAAATAGTTAATTACGCAAAAAGTATAAATGCCAAATATATTGCACATGGAAGCACAGGTGCAGGAAATGATCAAGTTCGATTCGATATGATTTTTCAAATACTGGCTCCAAATATAAAGGTTATTACACCTATTAGGGATGAAAAAATCTCAAGAAAAGAGGAAATAAAATATCTAAAATCAAATGGATTTAATATTCCTTGGAAAAAGGCTCAATACTCAATTAATAAAGGTTTATGGGGAACAAGTATAGGAGGTTCTGAAACACTAACATCAAATAAAAATCTTCCTGAAAAGGCATACCCAAGTAAGTTAATTAAAACCAAATCCGAAAAGATTACAATTGAGTTTAGACATGGTGAATTAATTGCTTTAAATGAGAAAAATGATAATTCTACCAACTTAATAGATGAACTTCAAAATATAGCAAAAGATTATGCTATTGGAAGAGATATACATGTAGGAGATACTATAATAGGAATAAAAGGAAGGGTTGGTTTTGAGGCAGCAGCTCCATTAATAATAATTAAAGCTCATCATTTACTTGAAAAACATACATTATCTAAATGGCAACAACTTCAAAAAGATCAATTATCAAATATTTATGGAATGCTTTTACATGAAGGAAACTATTTAGACCCTGTGATGAGAGATATTGAGTCATTTTTTACTAACACTCAAAAAAACGTAAATGGTAAAGTTTTTATAAATCTTCATCCTTACAGGTTTGATCTTACAGGTATTGAATCACCGAATGATTTAATGAATTCATCATTCGGTGATTATGGAGAAATTAATAATAACTGGTCAGCCTCAGACGCAAAGGGATTTATAAAGATTTCATCCAATCCACATAAAATAAATAGAATTATAAATAATAAGTCATGAAAAAGGTTGGAATTATAGGTGGATCTGGTTATACAGGTGGTGAATTAATTAGATTAATAATAGACCACCCTTTAATTGAATTAGATTTTGTCTTCAGTACTACAAGGTCAAATACATTAATTACAGATACCCATATTGATTTGTTGGGAAGAACAAATTTATTTTTCACAAATAAAATTAATAAAAATGTAGACGTTCTTTTTCTTTGTCTGGGACATGGTAAATCAAAAGTTTTTTTAGAGAAAAATAAATTTTCTGATTCAACTTATATAATTGATTTAAGTAATGATTTTCGTTTAGATAAAGAAAGTTCATTTAACAATTTGAATTTTGTTTATGGTTTACCTGAGGTTCATAAGGATAAGATACTTAAAGCCAAATACATTGCTAACCCAGGTTGTTTTGCCACAGTTATACAATTATCATTATTACCATTAGCCAATAATAGTTTAATTAAAAATCAAATTCATGTAACCGCAACAACAGGTAGTACAGGTGCTGGATCAAGTTTATCTGATACTAAACACTTTAGTTGGAGAAATAATAATTTATCCTGGTATAAACCATTTAATCACCAACATGTAGACGAAATCAATCAAACACTAAATAATCTATGCAAAAATAAGATGAAATTGATTTTTCTTCCATATAGAGGCAATTTTACTAGGGGTATATTTTCCACTACCTATCTGAACTATGAGGGCTCTTTGGAAAGTGCAAATGAATTATATAATGATTATTATAAAACAGCCCCATTTACACATATATCAAAAAAAGAAATTAGTTTAAAAAATGTAATTAATTCAAATAATTGTTTTATTCACCTATATAAACATGATAATATTTTATTAATCACTTCAGTAATTGATAATTTAATTAAAGGTGCATCTGGACAAGCAATTCAAAATCTGAACATTATGATGGATTGGGATGAAACATCAGGTTTAAAATTAAAATCAAATATTTATTAAAATGAAAATAGCAATAATCGGTACAGGTAATTTAGGGCTAAGTATCGCCAAAGGACTTGTTTTAAACAATATTATTACAAAACTTTATTTAACAAAAAGAAATTGTGATAGTTTAATAGAATGGAATAAAAATAAAAATATTACTATAACATCAGAAAATAGGATGGCTGTTAAAAATTCTGATATTTTAATTTTTGCAGTTCAACCAAGTCAATTTGAGAATATTTTAATAGACATTAAAGATCTCCTGAATGATAAACATGTAATTATTTCAACAATCACTGGATTTAAAATAAATCGAATTGAATCTGTAATTACATCCAAATACCCTATAATTAGATCGATGCCAAATACAGCTATATCGGTAGGTAAGTCTATGACTTGCTTATGCTGTAATAATAAAGGAAATAAAAGAATTGATATTGCATCTGCAATATTTAACTCACTTGGAACCTCAATTATTATTGAAGAAAAACATATGCAAGCAGCAACTGTTCTTTGCGCAAGTGGAATTGCTTTTTGGATGAGATTAATAAGAGCAACTACTCAAGGTGGAGTGGAGTTGGGATTTGATGCAAACGAAGCAATGAATATGTCAATGCATACAGCATTAGGAGCGGCTAGCCTATTAATAGAGGGAAAATCTCATCCAGAAGAAGAAATTGATAAAGTTACAACTCCAAGAGGGTGTACAATTACTGGACTTAATGAAATGGAACATCAAGGATTAAGTTCATCCCTAATCAAAGGTTTAGCTGCTTCATTTAAAAAAATTAATGAAATTTCAACACAATAAACATATGAAACTATTTGACGTGTATCCGCTTTACGATGTTAATCCCGAAAAAGCAAAAGATGTTTTTATCTATGATAATCATGGAAATGAATATATAGATCTTTACGGAGGACATGCTGTCATTTCAATTGGTCACTCCCACCCTGAATACATAAAGAACATATATAGACAATTAAATAAAATAGGGTTTTATTCAAATTCGGTTAAAAATCATCTACAAGAACAGCTTGCTGATTCAATAGTTAAGTATTCTGGATGTGAAGAATATTCTTTATTTATGTGCAACTCTGGTGCAGAAGCTAATGAAAATGCTTTAAAATTAGCCTCAATTCACACTGGAAAAAGTAGAATAATTGCCTTTAAAAATTCATTTCATGGAAGAAGTAATGCAGCTATTGCTGCAACTGATTTTAAAAAGTTTCATTCAAAACTAGAAAATCGATTAGATGTAACCTTTATTAATCTTAATGATAGTAAAACACTTGAAAATGAAATTAAAAAGGGTGATGTTTGCGCGGTTTTACTTGAATCAATTCAAGGTTACGGTGGATTAGATGAACCTAATGAAGATTTTGTTCTATTAATAAATTCTCTTTGTAAAAAATATAACTCCTGTTTAATAGCAGATGAAGTTCAGTCAGGTTTTGGAAGAACTGGAAAATTTTTTGCGTTTCAAGAATATAAAATAAAACCACATTTTATTTGTATGGCAAAAGGGATGGGTAATGGATTCCCTGTAGGGGGATTATTAATTAATTCAATTATTAAGAGTGAACATGGAATGCTGGGAACAACTTTTGGAGGAAATCATTTGGCTTGTGTTGCATCATTAACAGTTTTGAATGTTATCGAAAAAGAAGAATTACAACAAAATGCAAGAGAGATTGGAAAATATTTTATTAAAAATGCAAAACAAATACCCGAAATCATAAATATTAAAGGAAGGGGTTTAATGTTAGGATTAGAGTTTAATAATGAAGTTAAAGAGATTAGAAAAAAACTGATTTACGATAAAAAGATTTTTACTGGTAGCAGTGGAAATAAAAATCTATTAAGAATTCTTCCCCCTTTAACTATCAAAAAGAGGCATATTGATATTTTTTTTAAATCACTAAAAGAAGTTATATGAAAAATTTAATAAAACTTGACGATTTAATCGATTTTAACAAAACTCTCTCTTTAGCTTTTGAGATGAAAAAAAACATCAATTTATATTCAAACATAGGGAAGAATAAAACCCTTGGAATGATATTTTTTAATCCAAGTTTAAGAACAAGACTTAGTACTCAAAAAGCAGCAAGTATGTTAGGCATTAATATAATGATAATGAATTTCAATAGTGAGGCATGGGCTCTAGAATTTGAAGATGGAACCAAGATGTCAGGAATTAGATCAGAACATGTTAAAGAAGCTGCAGGAGTTATCTCACAATATTGTGATATGGTTGCAATAAGAGCATTTGCAAGTTTAAAAAATAAGAAAAATGATGAGGAGGAAATCGTATTAAATAATTTTGTGAAATATTCAACCATACCTGTTATTAACATGGAAAGTGCAACAGCACACCCTCTTCAAGCTTTAGCAGACGCAATGACCATTAAAGAATGTAATAATAAGCAAAAACCAAAGATTGTTTTAAGTTGGGCACCTCATCCAAAACCACTGCCTCATGCAGTAGCAAATTCATTCATTAAAATGATAAAAAATATAAACGCAGAATTCATCATTACTAATCCAGATGGGTATGATTTAGATCCAAAAATAACTAAAGGTGTTAAAATATACTCAAATCAAGATGAAGCATTTAAAGGAGCAGATTTTATATATGCAAAGAATTGGTGTTCTTACGAAAATTATGGTAAAGTTTTAAGGACTGATGACGAATGGATAATTAATGATGAAAAAATGAATTATACTAATAATGCAAAATTTATGCATTGTCTACCGATAAGAAGAAATGTTGTAGCCTCTGATGATGTTCTTGATGATAAAAATTCATTGGTGATGATACAATCAAGAAATAGAGTTTTTGCAACTCAAGCAATTTTAAAACAAATAATAGATAATGAATAAGCTTTCGATTATTAAACTTGGTGGAGATATAATTAATAATAAAAAAAATTTAAATTTATTTTTAAATGACTTTAATCAGATAGAAGGTTTAAAAATTTTAATTCATGGAGGTGGTAAAATTGCAACAAAACTATCCAGTAGCTTAAAAATAAAATCAAAAATAATCGAAGGAAGAAGAATCACTGACGAATCAACTCTAGATTTAATTACAATGGTTTATGCTGGAAAAATTAATAAAAATATTGTTGCAAATCTTCAATCTATAAATTGTAATGCAATAGGACTTTCCGGTCCAGATGGAAACATAATTCAGGCAAAAATTAGACCAATAAATAAAATTGATTATGGGTTTGTTGGTGATATTACAAAAGTAAATCCAGAATTATTTTCATTGTTATTAAATAATGGATTTACTCCTATCTGTTGCTCATTATCTCATGACAAAAAAGGACAGGTTTTAAATACAAATGCTGATACTATTGCTGCATCAATAGCTATAGAGCTTTCATCTAAATATAATGTTTCTTTATATTATTGTTTTGAAAAAAATGGTGTCCTAAATTCAGTTAATGATGAAGACAGTATCATTGATAAAATAGATCCTAGTAGTTATACCAAACTAAAGCTAAAAGGGGTTATTAATTCAGGAATGATTCCAAAAATTGATAATTGTTTTGACGCTCTTAAAAATGGAGTAAAAACCGTAAAAATTGGATCTATTAAAATGATTAAATCAAATATAAGTCACACTAAAATAGTCTTATAAAATGATTGATATTTTAACAACAGAAGCAATTGCTTTATTAATTGATTTAATTGGTATTGAATCTTTTTCCAAAAATGAAAATAAAACAGCTGAAAGGATTGAATCTTGGTTTAATGAAAAAAATATTCCTTTTAAAAGAATTAATAACAATATATGGGGCTTGAATAAATATTATAACGAAAATAAACCAACACTGCTTTTAAATTCTCATCATGATACTGTTAGACCAAATAGTGGATATACAAAAGATCCTTTTAAAGCTGAGATTGATAACGATAAACTATTTGGTCTTGGAAGTAATGACGCTGGTGGAGCGCTAGTTTCATTATTAGCTTTATTTGCTTTTTATTATGATAAAAAGAATTTAAAATATAATTTATTAATTGCCGCAACAGCAGAAGAAGAGATTGCAGGTAAAAATAGTCTAAAAGGCTTACTAAAATACCTCCCAAAAATTGATATTGCTATTATAGGCGAACCTACAGAAATGCAAATGGCGATTGCAGAAAAAGGATTAATCGTTTTTGATGGTGTCATAACTGGAAAAGCTAGTCATGCAGCTCACTTAAATAATGATAACGCTATAATGAAGATCCCTTCTGTACTTAAATGGTTTGAAAATTTCAAATTTGAAAAAGACTCAAATCTATTAGGACCAGTAAAAATAACAGTTACCCAATTAGAAGCAGGAAAAGA
>CEOF01005326.1_pt1 | contig 34452 bp, 27 predicted proteins | sample 361311 | NCBI WGS metagenome assembly CEOF01 (sample SAMEA2619667, study PRJEB7988) | marine metagenome | biome: marine biome (ENVO:00000447); feature: surface water layer (ENVO:00002042); material: "saline water (ENVO:00002010), including plankton (ENVO:xxxxxxxx)" | depth 5 m
AGATGTTTTTGTTGCATTTATTCCTGGAGATAATTATCTAAATATAATTAATGCTTGTAAATCACTTCTAGAATCAGGCTATAATCCTATACCTCATATCCCTGCAAGAACTATAGCTAGCAAAGAGCAACTAGAAGATTTTTTATTTCAATTATCTTCTTTAGGAGTAAAAGATATTTTAGTTATTGGAGGAAGCCCTAAGAAACAAGAAGGTCCTTTTTCTGAAAGTATGGATCTTTTTCAAACAGGTCTTTTTTCTAAGTATGTATTTACAATTAATATTGCAGGACATCCAGAAGGCAATCCTGATGATTCAGAATCAGATTTAAATCTTATTGAAAAATCTAAATGGCTTTTCGAAAATAAATTAAATTTTTCTATAGTAACTCAATGGACCTTAGATGTAGAAAAAACTAATAGATGGATTCATGAAATTAAAAATAAGTTAATTCAAGGTATTGATCAAGATATAAAAATAAAAATTGGAATAGCTGGGCCTGCTAAACTTACTACGCTGATTAATTATGCAAAGATTTGTGGAGTTTCTGCTACAGCATTAATTGTGAGAAATAAAAAATTTGGACTTACAAAGCTTGTTAAACATAATCCAACTGAAATCATTAATGGTTTAAAAAATTATGATCAATTACATTTTTTCCCTTTTGGAGGAATAAAAGAGCTATCAGGCTGGATGGAAAAATAGAAGGGTATTATGGAAAAATTTAAAATTATTGGAGAAAATATTCACACCACAAGATCAATAAAATTAGGTGGAATTAGAACTCAAAAAATCGATGAAAAAGATGTAATTACTTATAGAAAAAAAGGTGATAATTTTTCTGTAATGGATATTCCAGAGCATTTTGAAAAGACACAGCCTTATAAACAAGGTCAATTAAAGCATTTTATGATAGCAATATGGCATGGCATGCACGGTAATAATTCCCAAGGAATAGATTATATTAAATGGGAAATTGATAGGCAGATCTTAAATTCTGCATCTTATTTAGATATAAATGTCGATGAATACAGCTATAAACTTGAAGAGCAAATAGTAGCTATGAAATGGCTTGTGAATATCATCAAAGATCTTTCATCCATACCTGTATCCATTGATTCTTCAAATCCTGAAATTATTAAGGCTGGATTAGAGGAATATGACAATCATATGAGGCCTATGGTTAACTCATTATCATTAGAGAGAAAAGATCTAATAGATACGATAGTTAATTACGATGCACAAGTTGTTGTGAGTGCTGCTAGCGAAAGCAGTATGCCTGAAGATGCTAATGAAAGATTAGATAATCTTGATACCTTAGTAAATTTTTCACTCGATAGAGGATTGGAAATTGAAGACTTATTTATTGATCCGTTAATTTTTCCTATTTCAGTTTCTTCCGCTTATGGTAAAGATGCTTTAGATGCAATTTCTTTGATAAAGGATAAATGGCCACAGGTAAATATTACAGGCGGAATGAGCAATGTTTCTTTTGGTCTTCCAAAAAGAAGAATAGTAAACGATGTTTTCATAAGTTTAGCCATAGATAGTGGAGCAAACTCAGGAATCATTAATCCTGTAGAATCTAAAATAGATAGAATTTTAAATATAGACAAAAATAGTGAGGCATTTTCGATCACAAAAGATATGTTGGAAGGTAGAGATGAATTCTGTGTCAACTATCTCTCGGCATACAGAGAAAATAGAATCTAGATGTATATAGTCCGTTTTTTTATTTGGCTGTTTTCTCTAATAGCCGATATTACCAATGAATTTATTGATAAAAATGTACCTCTGTTGAGTGCAGCAATATCCTTTTATGCTTTTTTCTCTATATTTCCCCTCTTATTAGCAATTATTATGGTGTTTTCTATATTTCTAGGAATTCCAGATTTTGAGAAAACTATTCTAGATTCCCTTAAGAATCTTATTCCAATTTTTGATGAGCAAGATGATGAATTCTTAATGGGATTTTTTGATAGCTTAACATCTAATAGATTGGCCACAAGTACAGTTGCTGCAATAGGACTTATTTTCGCATCAAGTGCAGTTTTTGGAAGTATCAGAAAAAGTATTAATTTTATTTGGGAAATTGATAAAAAAAGAAGCTTTTTTCAAGAACGAATAATAGATTTTACATTACTTTTTGTAGCTTCATCTTTACTTCTTATATCTTTTATTTTGACTACAGGATTGAGTTTCCTAAGCGAATTGATTCAAATTAATTTTCCTGATTCTCCATATATAGATCCAAATATTTGGAATAGATTAGCCCTATTAGTTCCTCCTCTACTTACATTTTCTGTATTTGCTATATGCTTTTGGTGGTTACCTAATATTAAATTAAATTTTTTACATATTCTTCCAGTAGCTATTTTAGCTACTTTAGCAGAGGAAATAAATAAAATGGTTTTTATTCTTTATCTTAGGAACTATAGCGGAGTATCAGGTTCTATTTATGGCGGAGTAAGTGCAATTATAGTATTCATGGCTTTCATCTATATTTCTTCTATAATTTTATTAATTGGAGCCCAAGTATGTGCAAGATTCACTATATATTTGAACATCAGAAAACAAAATCATCAAAATAAAATTTTAGAGTCTAGTATAGAAAGATTAGATTAAATTTTTTCGATTTGAAGGTTTACTGATAAATCATCAGAAATCTTAATTAAATTACCCTTAACTTCACAAAATTCTATTTTTTCAGCAAGTGAGTTATTTGAAATATATTCACCATGCCTAGAAACTGTTTCTTGAACTATATTAGCCCCATAAATTTTTATATTTATATTATCTGAGATGTCTAAATTTTCATCTTTTCTTTTATTTTGAACAGCTCTTAGAATATCTCTTGCAATTCCCTCAATTTTCAAATCTTGATCAATATCTATGTTTAGAGATATAACAATTTTTCCATCATTTATTTCTCTAGTTTCTGTTCCTGGGTTTGATTCTTTTTCTAAGAAGTATTCATCTTCTTTAAGAACAATATCTAAAATATCAATAGTTTTATTAGTATTCATTTTCCAATTATAATTGTTTGCAGCTTCCATATATTTTCTAGTATTCTTACCCAATTGAGGCCCCATTTTTCTTAAATTGATTTTTATTTTATTTCTGTATAAAGAATCAGAATTTTCATCAAGAATCATATTTTTGGCATTTACCTCTTCTAAAATATAATTTTCAAAATCTTTTAACCACCCAATATTATCTCCTGCAATGATTATTTCCTTAAGAGGCTGCCTTACTCTAATATTATTTGTTTTTCTAATTCCTAAACCAGCAGATGAAACATCTCTTACCAAATCCATTTGTTCTAAAAATTTACTATCATTAGGGAAATTATCAGATTTAGGCCAATCACACAGATGAACACTTTCTAAGGAAGTCAATTTAGTATATATTTCTTCCGAAATTAGAGGCATCAAAGGAGATAGAACCTTTGTAGTATTTAACAAGATTGTGTATAAAGTATCATACGCATTTCTAGAATCAGTATCATCAGCATGTTTCCAAAATCTAGGTCTACTTCTTCTTATATACCAATTATTAATCGCATCAATAAAGTTTGGTACGGCTTGGCAGGCAGATGAGATGTCATATTTTGACAAATTTGTCTCAATATTTTCTACTAATTCTTTTGTCTTTAGGAGAGCATAAATATCTAACGGATTTTTTGATTTGTAATTTTCCTTTGCAGAAATATTTTCTGCATTTGCATAAAGGCAGAAAAAATAAAAAGCATTCCATAATGGAGTTATGATTAATCTCTGAGCATCAGAAATACCTTTCCCTTCCATATCCATTTGTAAATTTTGGCCTTTTAATACAGGCGAAGATGACAAAAACCATCGTAATGAATCAGCTCCATATTTATCCCAAATCATTTCTGGTTCAGGGTAATTTCTTAATTTTTTAGAAAGTTTTACACCATTTGAATCTAGTACGATCCCATGACAAATACAATTCTTAAAAGGAGGCTTATCAAATATTGCTGTACTCAGCACCATCATCGTGTAAAACCATCCTCTAGTTTGTCCTATGTATTCTACGATAAAATCTGCTGGAAAATGTGATTCAAACCAATTTTTATTTTCAAAGGGATAATGTACTTGAGCAAAAGGCATTGATCCAGATTCAAACCAACAATCAAAAACTTCTGTTACTCTAACCATTTGGCTTTTACCTGTAGGGTCGTCAGGGTTTGGTCTTATCAATTTATCTATATGGGGTCTATGTAAATTTTCAGGTCTGACACCAAAGTCTTTTTCTAATTCATCTAAACTCCCGTATACGTCAATTCTAGGATATTTGGGATCATTTGATTTCCAAACAGGAATTGGGGTACCCCAAAATCTATTTCTACTAATTGACCAATCTCTTGCTCCTGCAAGCCATTTACCAAAAGTTCCATCTTTTATGTGATCTGGAGTCCAAGAAATATCTTGGTTTAGTTCAACCATTCTATCTTTAAATGATGATACTTCTACGTACCATGAATTAACAGATTTATAAATAAGAGGCTCATCTGTTCGCCAACAATGAGGATAATTATGAAGATAATTTTGTTTTTTTATTATAATATTTTTGTTTTTAAGGTCGGAAATAATTTTTTCATTAGCTTCAAAAACTAATAAATTTTCATAATCCTTAACTTCCTTGGTAAATCTACCTTGGTCATCAACTGGGCATACGATGGGGATACCATTTTCTTCACAAACTAATTGATCATCTTCTCCAAAGCCAGGCGCCATATGAACTATTCCAGTTCCTTCTTCAGTATTAACAAAATCAGCTTCAAGTACTCTAAATGCATTTTTGGTCCCAATAAAATAATCAAATAAAGGAAAATATTTAGTTCCTATAATATTTTCTCCTTTAATAACTTTTATTGTTTTTGAGTCTTCTAAAACATCTTTGAAATTTTCTAAAACAGATGAAGCGATTATAAGGTTTTCATTATTTAAGTTTATTATCGAGTAATCTATATCTTTTCCTACAGCACAAGCTAAGTTAGAAGGTAAAGTCCAAGGAGTTGTTGTCCAAGCAAGCAAATACGACTTGTTATCATTCCCAAAATCTACATCAGTTGCATCTATTTCAAATTTTACAGTTACAGCAGGATCCTTCCTTTCTCTGTAAGAATCATCTAATCTTGTTTCAAAGTTAGATAAAGGGGTTTCTGCTTTCCAAGAGTATGGCATTACTCTGTCTTTTTCATAAACCAAACCTTTATTCCAAAGTTGTTTAAAGGCCCACATTACAGATTCCATGTAATCTAGGTCCATAGTTTTATAATCATTCTCAAAATCTACCCATCTTGCCTGCCTTCCTACAGTAACTTCCCATTCCTTTGTATATTTCATTACTGATTCTTGGCAATGATTATTGAATTTTTCAACTCCAAATTCTTGAATTTGTTTTCTACCAGTTATACCAAGTTCTTTTTCTGATTCCATTTCAGCTGGTAAACCGTGGCAATCCCATCCAAAAACTCTATCAACTTTAGATCCTTTCATTGTTTGAAATCTTGGAATAATATCCTTTACAAATCCAGTTAATATATGCCCATAATGTGGGAGACCATTCGCAAATGGAGGACCGTCATAAAATACAAATTCATTACTTCCATCTCTATTTGAAATAGACTTCTCAAATGTTTTTTCTTTATCCCATTTTTTGAGAATAGATTCTTCTACTCTTGGAAAATTTATAGAAGGATCTATTTCTGGATAGTATTTTTTTTTATTTTTTTTCATATTTTCTAATTTTACATTTGAAGTATATTTTTTTGACTATAAATTATAAGCAGATATAGGATTATGCGAAAAAATATGACTTTTTTCTTCAATATTTAGATAATCTGTTTCGGATAAACATCTTTTCATATCTATTAGAGGAAAGTCAGTTGCAAAAAGGATTTTATTAATTGAGGAAGAATTTATAGCATTTCTATAAATATTCTTATGGTATAAAAAAGGTTGTGCAGAACTATCATAAAAAACATTTTTTAATACTTTTTTTACCTCAGGCATATGTTCATAAAATACTAACCCTCCTCCAAAATGAGAAAAAATAAATTTATTATCTGGGTGATTCTGGACTAATTCATATAATTTTTTTGGATCATTTGTCCCCTTGCCGTTATATCTATGCCCTATGGGCTCTGATCCGTGTATAAGAACAGGTAAGTTATTCTCTAAGGCTATGTTTAATATATTTTTAAATATAAAATTTTTTTCTAATAAGCTATTATATTCAATATGCAATTCACCAATTCCCTTAATACCTTTTGATATACATTTAAGTAGTTCTTCTTCTGAAAATTTAGAATTTATATCTAATGAACAAAGAGGTATTAAACTGCCTTGATACTTTTTACTTGCTTCTATCAAGTAATCATTTATTAATTGAGCTAGCCCAGGATCTTTCCATCCAAAACCAGCAATAACAGATTTATTTATATTATATTTTTTCATATTTATTATTAGATCATCTTCTGTAATAACATTAGTATTTTCATCAAACAATTCATTAAATAATAAATCTATTTTTTTGTATTTTTCTAAATTTGAAGAAACTTCAGTCGGTAGTATATGAGTAAGTGAATCTATAATCATTTTTTTATTCTATAATTTAATTAATATGATAAACAGCATTGATAAAAGTAAATTTGGAAAAGTTTATGTTCTTAAGACGTCACCAAATTATATAATTGGTGATTATGCAAGATTACTTTCATTGTCTGGTATAAGTGATAATTTTGATTTAGAGAAAAAAACTCTATTAAAAGCAAATATTTCTTGGCAGCATTATTTTCCTGCTTGTTCTACAGCTCCATGGCAATTAGATGGAGTAATACGTGGCCTTAAAAGTTTAAAATTTAAAGATTTAGAAATTGCACATAATGGTACAGTAGTTGTTAATGCACATGAAGGCAAAAAAAATAATGGTTACTTAAGTATAGAAAAAAACTTGAATATAAAAAGTACAGTATTAGATGACCCTGGGCAAGATTGGATTCATTACAAACCAAAACAAAAAATGATTGTTTTAGATAATATTTATCCAGATGGAATAAATATTCCTAAAAAATTACTTGGAACAAATATAATACATTTGCCTACTGTAAAAACTCATGTTTTTACAACCATAACTGGAGCTATGAAAAATGCTTTTGGAGGGCTTCTTCATCAAAACAGACATTGGGCACATGCTGACATACATAATACTCTTGTAGATCTACTAAGAATTCAATATGAAATACACGATAATATTTTTGCAGTAATGGATGGAACTTTTGCAGGAAATGGACCCGGGCCTAGAGCTATGTCATTCCAAGTTAAGAATTATATTTTAGCTTCTTATGACCAGGTTGCAATAGATTCAATTTCAGCAAAATTAATGGGATTTGATCCTATGAGTATTCCTAAACTTAGAATTGCTCATGAAAATGGATTAGGAATAGCCAATACTTCAGAGATTAAGATAATAGGAGATTCAGTCACAGGACAAAATTGGAATTTTTCAAAAAATAAAAACACATTTGCTAGTAGGATCCAAAAAATGATTTATTGGGGTCCATTTAAGCCTTTAGAAAAACTTTTATTAAGAACTCCTTTGGTTCATTTAGCATATTTTGCTTCGAATTTATATCATAATTCTTTTTGGTTGAGATTTATAGGGAAATACAGAGTAAGAAATGCGTTCAAAACCCATTGGGGAAAGTTATTAAATAACTATAAAATTATCAAACCTTAGTGTATATTTTCTAAACAATAGTTGTAAGCACTTAAGGCTGAAATTGCTCCTTGAGACGCAGCTGTAATTGTTTGTTTTAGATTAGAACCATTAGTTAGATCTCCGGCCGCATAGAGACCATCTACATTTGTTTTTTGATCCTTGTCAACTATTACTTCATTAGATTCTTTATCTAAATGTATTCCTAAAGATAAAGGGATTTCTATCCTGGGATCAGCACCGGCTTCAATCATCAAGCCATCAACAATAAACTCATTTTCACCTTTATATTCTTTTTCTAATTTAATTTTTTGTAGACCTCCAAAATCTGATCCAATAAGTTCGCTGACTTTGTTATTTAGAATAACTTCAACGTTCTTAGTCTTCTTTAGCGTTTCAAGTAGTATTGGTTCAGGCCTCCAAAGCTTTTCCCCTCTATATATCAAAAAAACTTTTTTAGAGTACTTACCTATTAAAATAGCTCCTTCTACAGCAGCATTTCCTCCACCAACAACAATTGCAAGATTTTTATTTTTATATAGTGGAGCATCACAAGTAGAACAATATGAAACACCTTTTCCGGTCCACTCTTCTTCGTTTTTTAAACCAAGTCTTCTTCTTTCTCTACCAATTGCTAAAATGACTGTTTTTGCATCAATCATCTGTCCATTATTTAGTTCACATAAAAAACTATTTTTGTTTTTTGTAATAGACTTTAGATTTTCTTCGATAATAGGGACTTCAAGATCAGTTACTTGTTTTTTAAACTCAAGCATAAGATCAAATCCGTCTATTTCTATGTTTCCTGGATAATTTTCAATTAATCCTCCAATAGCAGTTTCACCACCAAAATCCTGTCCAGCAATGGCAGTTTTCATTTGGTATCTTGCTGCATAAAGCCCAGCAGCAAAACCAGCTGCACCTTGTCCTGCTATCAATACATCTAAATTTAAGTTCTTGGATTGAGTCATCTAATAATTCTTTGAAAATTTTAATTTATATAAATAATGATAATAATTTTTAATTTTTGACACAATTCTTTTTTGTACTATATTTGTTGGCATTTTGAAAAGATAAATAAGATTTAAATTTTTCTAAATACCGCAGTATATAATTATCTTTATCAAAATGATCTGATTATGTTAAATAAAATTAGTTGGTTTATAGGTTTTTTGTTTTTAATTATGACAATTAGCATACCTATATTAAACATTTTTAAGTAGTTATAAAATTATTCTATTCACTAATCTAAATTTACACTAAAAAAAACAAATCCATATCATTACGCATTTATATATAGAGTCATCTTAGTCAATATTGTTATAATATTGTCTCTATAACTAATATTTAATTTTGTTAATCAGTAGGAGTTTATTATGGGAAATGAAATTAATCGTATAAAGGGTGGAGACATTTGTTCCCCTAAGGGCTTTACTGCTGGATCTATTTTTGCAGGTATTAAGTCTCCTGGTCAAGATAAGAAAGATATCGGTATTATTTTTTCAGAAACTGAATGTGTGAGTGCTGGGACATTTACTCAAAACTCTGTTGTATCTCCTTCAGTTACTTGGACAAAGCAAACTCTTAAAGATAATAAATTACAGGCTGTAGTAGTAAACTCTGGCTGTGCAAATTGTGCTGTTGGAGATCAAGGCTTTATTGATGCAAAAGAAACTGCTGAAATAGCATCAAAATCATTATCTATAAGTATAGATTCTATCGCTGTTGCTTCTACTGGAATTATTGGAGTTGAACTGCCAATGGCTTTAATGAGGAAATTTATACCTAAAATAGAACTTTCTACTAAAGATGGAGCTGGTTTTGCTAGATCAATTCTTACTACTGATAAAAGAACAAAAGAAATAGCAGTATCATTCGATTTAGGTGGTACTGAGGTTACAGTTGCAGGTGTTGCAAAAGGATCTGGAATGATTCATCCCAATATGGCAACTATGCTTTCATTTATAACATCAGATGTTTCAATTGATTCCAATATTTTGAAGGAAGCTTTATCCGAATCAGTGAATAATTCATTCAATCAAATAAGTGTAGATGGAGACCAATCCACAAATGATACTGTTCTGATAATGGCGAATGGGAAAGCAGGTAATAAAAAGATCACCAATATCGAAGATTCTAAAAGATTTATAAATGCATTAGATGAAGTGTGTATTTTCTTAGCAAAAGAAATAGCAAAAGATGGTGAAGGTAATACTCGTCTTATTGAAGCATCTGTCAAAGGGGCTAAAACTCTTAATGATGCAAGAAAAGCTACAAAGTATATTGTGTCTTCTAATTTAGTTAAGACTGCAGTATATGGGCGTGATCCAAATTGGGGGAGGATAATGATGGCAGTTGGAGCATCTCAGATAGAGTTAGACGAATCTAAGATTGAAATCTTTGTAAATGATATACAGATAGTAGCTGATGGAATAGCTACTCCTTATAATCATCAAAGTGTAGTTATTGCAATGAATCAGCCCACCATAAGATTGACTGTTAATTTAAATATTGGTGAAGAATCTGCAAAAGCATGGGGAAGTGAACTAACTGAAGAGTATGTTGTATTTAACTCAGCTTATACTACATAATTTTTTATTATGACTAAATCATCAAATGTAACAGTAATAAAAATCGGTGGATCAACTTTAGGTGAGACTGATAGTACCTTCAAAGATATAATTTCTTTACATAAAAAAGGATGGAAAATTATAATTGTCCATGGAGGGGGTAAGGAGATTTCCTCTTGGATAAATAAGCAGGGTATCGAACCTAATTTTGTTGAAGGATTACGGGTAACAGATCAAAAAACATTGGATGTTGCAGTCGCAGTGCTTGCTGGTAAGGTAAATTCTGAGATTGTTACCGAATTCCAAAATATGAATGTAAATGCTATCGGATTATCAGGATCATCTGGAATTTTAGAAGCAAAGCAATTAGATAAAAAATTAGGATTTGTAGGAGAAATCATCAACTGCAATACAGATATTTTAATAAATCTTCTAGATAATGGATTTCTTCCAGTAATTTCTCCACTTGCCATTTCAATTGACATTAAAAATCAGATTTATAATACTAATGCTGATACTGCAGCTGGTGTTATAGCAAAAGAAATTAAGGCTGAAAGTATAATTTTTCAAACTGATGTCCCTGGGGTATTAGATTCAAATAAAAGAGTTATTCCTCAGATGACTAAAGGTCAAGCTAATGACCTAATTGAAACAGGAATTGCTCAAGGAGGTATGATTCCAAAGATAAGAGCATGCATTAATGCATTAGAATATGTTAATACAGGAAGAATTATAGATGGAAGAGAATCTGGGGCATTACTGTCCGCATTCACTAATGAAAATATAGGTACGAGGATAATATAAAGAATTTTTTTGGAGAGAATTATGACATCAACACAAGATTATAAAGATTTGGAAAAAAAATATTACATGCAGGTTGTTAATAGGATGCCTCCAGTATTAGTTGAAGGAGAGGGGACTGTTGTAAGAGACAATGATGGTAAAGAATATTTAGATTTCACAGCTGGCTGGGCTGTATTAAATCTAGGTCATTCGCATGAATCTGTAACTCAAGCTATAAAAGATCAAGCTGGAAAAATTTTGCAAATGAGTAATCTTTATTACACTACGCCACAATTATCATTAGCTGAGACAATTGTAGAAAATTCAGCACTTGATAGAGTATTTTTTTGTAATTCAGGCGCTGAAGCTAATGAAGGTGCAACTAAACTTGCACGAAAATGGGGTAAAAAAGAATTAAATGGTGCTTTTGAAATAATTACTACATTAAATTCTTTTCATGGTAGAACTCAGGCTATGATGGCTGCAACAGGGCAACCGCATTACCAGGAAAACTGGAGACCTCTAATGCCTGGATTTGTGAATGTTAACTATAATGACATTAGTGAAATCAAGAATGCTTATACTGAAAATACTTGCGCTGTTATGATAGAACCACTGCAGGGTGAGGGAGGAGTTAATGTTCCTCAGGAAGGTTATCTAAAGCAGGTACAGGATTTTTGTAAGTCAAAAAATATTTTATTTATTCTTGATGAAGTTCAAACTGGAATGGGACGCCTAGGGACATTATTTGGTTACCAAAGATTCGAAGGTGTTGAACCTGACGTAATGACACTTGCTAAAGCATTAGGATCTGGAGCCCCATTAGGAGCTTTTTGTTCAAAAGAATTCTGTTCTGTTTTGGAACCTGGAGATCATGGATCTACTTTTGGAGGGAATGCATTAACCACTGCAGCCGGAGCTGCTGCCGCTAAATTTATGGTTGAAAATAATATTCCTGATCAAGCTCTTGAGTCAGGTGCTTATATGAAGAGTAAATTAACGGCTCTAATGGATAGATTTTCATTTATAACAGAAGTTAGGGGAATGGGTTTGTTAATTGGATTAGAGATGAAGGAAGATTTCTCTTCACAAATTGTTGCTGAATCTCTAAATTCTGGATTGTTATTAAACGCAGTTAGACCCAATATGATTAGATTTATGCCTCCATTAAATGTTTCTAAAGAAGAAATAGATTCTGCTATTCATATAATTGAATCTGTATTGGAAGGATTGAAATAAACATGTCTAAAGGTAAATGCATATTAGCTTACAGCGGAGGTATGGATTCAACAATTTCTGTAGTTTGGATAAAAGAAAATTATGACCTTGACGTTATTACGTTAACCGTTGATTTAGGAGCTGGTCCAGAAATTGAAGGAGTTGCTGAAAAAGCTAAAAAAGCAGGTGCTATAGATTCAGTGATTTTAGATGTGAAGGATGAATTCGTTGATGAGTATATCTTTCCTGGACTTAAGGCTGGAGCAATGTATGAAGATGTGTATGCATTGTCAACTGCATTCGCAAGACCATTGATGTCAAAAAAATTAGTAGAAACTGCAAGAAAATATGGTGCTGAATATGTCTCTCACGGTTGCACTGGTAAGGGAAATGATCAAGTAAGATTTGATGCATCTATAATGACATTGGCAGGTGACGATTCTATAAAAATAATTGCTCCTGCAAGAGAATGGGGTATGACTAGAGACGAAGAAAAGGAGTATGCCAATAAGGCTGGACTACCTATCAGGGATGTTGGCAATAATAGAGTATATTCAATAGACAGAAATTTATGGGGATTAGCAATTGAAGGAGAGGATTTAGAAGATACGTGGGAAGCTCCTCCTGAAGATGCTTTTTCATGGACTTCAAGTATAGAGAATTCTCCTGATGAATATGAAATAGTTGAAATAGGATTTGAAAAAGGAATACCTATTTCATTAAATAACAAAAATAAGTCAGGAGTAAATTTAATTGATGAATTAAATATTATTGCTGGAAATCATGGAATAGGTAGAGTCGATCATTTAGAAAATAGATTAGTAGGTATTAAGAGTAGAGAAGTTTACGAAACACCAGCTGCGGTAATTTTATATCAAGCTTTAGCTGCACTCGAAACAGCTACTTTATCTAGAGAGCAACAAAGATTAAAATCTTCTCTTTCTACAACCTTTTCAGATCTAGTTTATGATGGAAGATGGTTTACCAGTCTTAGAGAAAATATCCAAGCTTTTATGGATGATGCTCAAAAATTTACCTCTGGAAATGTAAAATTGAAACTATATAAAGGTAGTTCTACTGTTGTGGGTAGAAAATCTAGATTTTCATTATACGATTATGATATGTCTACGTACTCAACGACCGATAGCTTTAATCATGCTTCAGCTGAGGGATTTATAGATATATATTCATTACCTGCAAGAATTCAGGCAAAAAAACAAAAATACAATGATTTATAAAGTTGAATAAAGATAAAAAAAATAAAACATCATCTATCCAAGGCGGAGAAATTTTTGGTGATTTCACAAGTTCTTTTAATTCAGATATAAAAATGTTTCGAGAAGATATTGCAGTCTCAATAGCTTATTCAAAAATGCTAGAAAAAATAGACTTAATTTCTTCTTCTGAATCTAAAAGTATAATAAATGGCTTAAATGAAATCTTAAGTGAGATTGAAACTAATAAATTTAAGTGGAATAACAGTTTAGAAGATATACATCTTAATATCGAAAAAGCTTTGTATGAAAAAATTGGAAATATTGCAGGTAAATTGCATTTTGGGAGATCAAGAAATGATCAAGTTGCAACAGATGTCAGGTTATATTTTAAGAATAAAATAATAAATCTAAGAGAAGAACTGTTATCTTTTTTACAGGAAATTGTTACTTTATCGGAAAAAAATATTTCTATTATTATGCCTGGCTATACTCATTTACAAAAAGGACAACCTGTTCTTCTTTCTCAATACTTAATGGCATATTTTGCTATGCTTTCAAGAGATTTAGATAGATTTGATCAATGTTATGAAAATTTAGATATTATGCCTCTTGGTTCAGGTGCATTTGCAGGTGTAACAATACCTATAGATAGAGAGTTTTTAGCAAATGAATTAGGATTCAATAAGATATCAACTAACTCAATTGATTCTGTTTCTTCTCGAGATCATATTTTAGATGTTAACTATGTATGTAGTTCAACAATGCTTAATATTTCTAGAATTTGTGAGGAATTTATACTATGGGCAACGGATGAGTTTGATTTTATAAATTTACCTGAAAAATTTACAACTGGATCTAGTATTATGCCACAAAAAAGAAATCCAGATTATCTTGAATTGATTAGAGGTAAAACTGGAGGAGTTTTAGGAAATCTTATGGGTCTAATGACAACTATTAAAGCTTTGCCACTTACCTATAATAGAGACCTACAGGAAGATCGAAATGGAGCTATTTTATCTGTTGATATATTAATAGATTCCTTGAAAGTTCTAAAAATAATGTTTTCTGAACTTTCATTTAATAAAGATAAAATGCTTAATTCTTCTATGAAATCTGATATCTTGGCAACTGATTTTGCTGATTATTTGGCTTACAAAAAAGTTCCATTTAGAGAAGCATATGAAATAATTAAGAAAGTTTCTCAAAAATTATCTAGTGAAAAAAAATCAATAAATGAACTTACTCTTTCAGAATTTAAGGATATTTCAGAATTGTTTGATGAAGATGTTATGCAAATAGATCTTAAATATTCTATTGAAAAAAGAAATTCTTTAGGAGGAACATCTACAAACTCAGTTAATTATCAAATAAAAAATGCAAATAAATTTATAAGTGATAAATTAAATGTCTGATAAGGATATTATTATAAGTGCATCTATTTTATCTTCTGATTTTAAGAACTTAGAAAAAGAAATCAAAGCATTGAATTTATCAGGAATTGATGAATTTCACTTAGATATTATGGATGGGCATTTTGTAGAAAATATTTCTTTTGGTCAACCTCTAGTAGAAACAATTAGATCACTTACGACTCTACCTATTGAAGTTCATCTAATGGTTGAGAATCCTAAAAACCATATAAAAACATTATCGCAAATAGGGGTAGATATTTTTACATTTCACTTGGAATCTGAAAATAATATAAAGGAAGTAATTGACTCCGTTAGGGAATCAAAAAGCAAGGTTGGTATAGCTATTAATCCAGATACTAAAATTGAAGCAATAATTCCATACATAAATTTTATCGATAGAGTTTTGTTTATGACAGTATATCCAGGTAAAGGAGGACAGTCATATCTAAATTTTGTGGAAGAAAAAATAAATCAATTAGTTGAAATTGATAAGGGAAGAAAAATACTAATAGGTGTTGATGGCGGAATAAAATTTGATACTATTTCATATCCATATAATAGTGGAGCTAGAATGTTTGTATCAGGAACAGGAATTCTGAATAACGAACTAGGTTATTTAGGTGCTGTAAATCAATTAAGAAAATCTATTTGAGAGCAATGCCTTTTTTATCTAAAGTACGGATTTCTCTTGCTGTTAATTTGACTACATATTCTTTTTCGTCAATTGTAATTTTTCTCTTCTGAACATTTGGTTTTGAAATTTTTTGAGTTGCATTAAGTGCATGTGACCTGTTGTGACCAAATAATGGTTTTTTTAATGGCCCTAAGCCCAAATATTTTCTAGGATCAATAGACATTTTTCTCTCTCGGTAAATTTATTATATAAATTATTTTTTTTTTTACGTCTATAGTTTATCATTCAATCTTATAATCGGAAATATTATTTTATGAACACAAACCAAGAGATTTCCCTAGATAAGTTAATTTCGGGAATTGATAATTTTATTTTTTGCTTAAATTTATATAAAGAAAAAATAAATAATTTAAATGTTTTTCCTGTTCCTGATGGAGACACAGGAACAAATATGCTTTTAACCATGAAAAGTTTAGATCTATCTTATACTAGTGATTCAAATATAGAAGATTTTTTGTTTTCTCTTAAAAATTCTTCTTTAATGGAAGCTAGAGGTAATTCAGGGGTGATTTTATCCCAATTTTTTTTAGGCTTATTGACTGCATATAAAAAAAATCAAGTTTTATCATTAAAAACTTTAGCTGAGTCTATAGTTAATGCAGCAAATTCTACAAGAGCATCTCTTCCCAATCCTGTTGATGGTACTTTATTGACCATTTATGAAGAAGTTGGATTAAATGCTATGAATAATTACGAATCATCAAAAACACTATCAGATTTTTTGAAAAAATTATCGGATCAATCGATTAAGTCAGTCAAGGATACTCCAAATAAATTAGATATCTTAAGAGAAGCAAATGTTGTTGATTCAGGAGGACTGGGTTTTGCAATGATGATGAATGCTTGGTTTTTTTCCACTCTTTGTAATGATCAAAAAGATATAGAAAGAAAATTAAATGAAGTCTTTCTTGAAATGATTTCTGGATTATCTGAATCAGTTTCAAAAGATTTTTATGATGATTCTCAAGAAATAGAATGGGGAAATTGTACCGTTTTCACTGTTATAGGTAAAGATATTGATATTCAAGAACAAAGAGAAAAAATCCCTCAATTTGGAAAATCAGCTGTAATCACTGGTGATTCTTCTCTAATAAAAGTCCATATTCATGTTCTAGAAACTGAACCAATTATTACCTATGCCAATAAAATTGGAAAAGTAGAAAATGTATTTATACAAAATATGGATGAGCAAACTAAGGATATTTTAGAAACAAAAAAAGATTATGAAAGTATAAATACTTCCATAATATCTATATGTGAAGGTGATGGAATTGTAAGAATATTTAATGACACCGTTGGTAATCCTATGCATATTTTGATTGGTGGACCTAAAAAAAATCCAAGTATTAATGAAATTTTAGAAATAATTAAAGAGATTAAATCTGAAAATATAATTATATTGCCCAATAATCCAAATATTTTAGTTACTGTAAAAAAGCTCATTGAAGTATCTGATAGAAAAAATATAGGAATTGTAGAGACAAAATCAATCCAACAAGGTATTTCCAGTGTTGTTTATTTTGATGATTCTAATTCTTTAGAAGAAAATATTTCTACTATGAACGAGGTTATTTCTTCAATAGAAGAAGCTTCAATTACAATTTCAACAAGAGATGTAACTATAAAGGGGAAGAAACTAAAAAAGAATGACTATATTGCTATATTAAACGACGAAATTATTGATTCATTTGAAGAACCTGAGTTAGCTTTAAATTTCTTAATTCAAGAAATTGCCTCTAGAAATGAAATTTTGACAGTTATAATTGGTCATGATTCTATACAAAAAGATCATCAAAAATTAGAGAAATCTTTTTATGAAGAAAACAATGATAAGGAGTTATCGATTGTAGAAGGCAATCAACCGTACTATAATTATTTCATATTAGGAGAATAGGTGTAGAAAATGTCAAAAATAGCAATAGTAACAGATAGTACATGTGATTTACCAGAAAAAGTAATAAAGGAAAAAAACATAACAGTTATTCCTTTAAATGTTCATTTTGGAGAAGAAACTTTTTTAGATGGAATAGATATTAAACCAAATGCCTTTTTTGAAAAATTAAGTACATCTGATATTCATCCACAAACCTCACAACCATCAGTAGGTAGATTTGTTGAAACATATAATAAATTACTAAAAACTCATGATTCAATCATTTCTATTCATATTTCTGCTAAACTCAGTGCTACTCATAGCTCCGCCCTACAGGCTCAAAAAGAAATTGGAAATGATAATATAAAAATCATTGATAGTATGAATGGAACCTTGGGCTTAGGTGCAATGGTTTATAAAATTGCAAGCTTAAATCAATCTGGAGAAAGCTTTGAAAATATTTTAAAAGTATCTGAAAATATTGTACCCAATGCACATTTTATGGGACTAGTTCCTACACTTGAGTATTTAGCAAAAGGTGGAAGGATTGGAAAAGCACGTGAATTTATTGGTTCTCTTTTGAAAATCAAACCAATTTTAGGCGCAGTTGATGGAGAAATTCAATCAGTTGGTAAAGCTAGAAGTTTACTTAAGGGAATGGATTTTATAGTTGAAGAATTAAAAAAACATAAAATAGAAACCGTTTTTATTGTTCATGCCAATCATCTGGAAAGAGCCGATTTACTAAAATCAAAAGTATCTGAAGTTATTGATTCTAAAAATATAATTATCGCTGAATTTGGACCAGTGGTAGGAACTCATTTAGGGCCAGGATCATTTGGAGTAGGATTTCTTTCTTCGGAGTAAAAAATTGAATTCTTCACAGAAGGTTAATAGATTAAAAATTTTATCTTCTATTCTTACACAAGAGTATCAATTAGGACTTAACGATCAGTCAATAGAACTTGGGATCGATAATTTCATTCAGAATTCATATAAAGATCTTGATTGGATTAGGGAAGTTTATCCAATGAAATCTAGAAAGTATAAAACTTTAGGTATAGGTGAAAGGCATATTTGGGTCAAAAATCTTTTAGCTAAAATCTTTTATGAAATAAAAATTATACAAGATAAGATAACTCATGAATTACTTCTAAAAAATTTACCCTTAGAAACTCCTTTAGATCAATTACCTTTTATGGAAAAAAGAAATATTGTTAAATTTTCAAATTTAGGGATATTTAATCTTGAAGACCTAGTATTACATTTTCCTTTTAGATATGAAGATTATACGCAAGTAAAAACTATTAATTTTTTGAAAGAAAATGAGAGCACTACTGTAATAGGTATAATTACAAAAAAATTATTGATTAAGCGAATGAATGCACCACAAATTATAGTTTCAGACAACACTGGATCTATTACAGCAACATTTTTTAACATGGCTTTTTTAGTAAAAAAATTTAAAGTAGGCCAGAAAATTGCATTAGCAGGGACAATAAAAAAATTTAGAAATTCTTTACAATTCAATAACCCTGATTATGAATTATTTAGTACCAATTTGAGAAGATTTGATTATTTACAACCTATTTATCCTTCAACTGAAAAATTATCTCAAGAGGTAATTAAGACAAGAATTTCAAATGCAATTAAAGCAAATGCTTTAGAAAAGTTTGAGGATTTTATCCCTAATGATATTCTGATTAGAAATGATCTTTTTTCATTAAAAGATGCAATAAAAAAATTACATTTCTCTAAAAGTCTTGATGAAAAAGATAAAGCATCTCGAAGCTTTGCTTTTCACGAGGTATTTGAAAATCAAATTTCTGTAAAATATCGAAAAAAACAAAGAGAAAAAAATATATCTTCATATTCTTTTAATTCATTTAATCAAAATTATGAAAAAATCATTGATTTATTACCTTTTGAGTTAACAAAAGATCAAAAAAAATCAATAAAAGAAATTGAAAGTGATTTATCTTCAAATCTTCCCATGGCAAGGTTACTACAAGGCGAGGTTGGCTCAGGAAAAACAATAGTAGCCTTAATAGCTCTTTTATGTAGCGCAATGGAGAATAAACAAGGTATTTTATTGGCTCCAACTGAAGTTTTAGCAGAGCAACATTTTTTAAATTTATCTGATTTGTTAGATGCTTCTATTGAATTTGGTAATGATGAAAATGTAAGAATAAGTAGTATTAATAAAAAAATTAAAATAGCTTTATTAACGGGATCCTTAAATCAAAAAATTAAAGAAAAAACTAGATCATTAATAATAAATAACGAAGTGGATATAATTATAGGCACCCATGCTTTACTACAAGAAAAAATATCCAAAAATCTTTCTGGTTTAATTGTTATTGATGAACAACAAAGATTTGGAGTAGATCAAAGGAATTTATTGCTTAAAAGAAATCCTATACCAAATTTACTCGCAATGTCAGCAACACCCATTCCTAGAACATTAAGTATGACTCTTTATGGAGATTTATCCTTATCAACTATAAAAACAATGCCTAATAGAAAAAGAGATGTTGAAACTTTATGGATGAAAGATAATGAGTTTGAAGAAATCATGTCAAATATTGAAAATGAAATAAAAAATGGATCTCAAGTTTTTTATGTTTGTCCACACATAGATACTTCTGAAAAAATTGAAGTATCATCAGTAACCCAAGAGTACGAAAAACTACAATCCAGTAAATTATCAAAATATAGGATCATGCTTTTACATGGCAGGATGAAAATGGAAGAGAAGCAAAAAATCATGGAAAAATTGAGAATCGGAGAAATTGATATTTTGGTTAGTACTCCATTAATTGAGGTTGGTGTTGATATCCCAAATGCTACATTAATAATTATTAATTCTGCTGAAAGGTTTGGAATTTCTCAGCTTCATCAATTAAGAGGTAGGGTAGGCAGAGGAGATAGAGAATCAAAATGTATAATTGTTTCCTCTGATGATATAAATGAATTAACTACTAAAAGAATGGAAGCTGTTGTAAAAAGTAATGATGGATTTAAGTTATCAGAAGAAGATCTAAAAATTAGAGGACCTGGAGAATTAGATAAAACTAAGCAAAGTGGCTGGTCTTCCGACTATAAAATAGCAGACCCTTTAGATTTAGACTTAATAAAACTGGTAAATATTGAAGCTGATATGATCATAAATCAAGATCCAAACTTAAATACTTATACAAAAATTAAAAATGTCTTAAAAAACCCTAGTACAGCAAACATAAATTTAGGATAACTTATAGTATAAAAAAATTATGAGTAAAAAATACAAACCAGTAAAATTTTGGGCTAAAATTCCTCATGGGATTTGGCTAAGAGAAGCAACAAGTGTTTCTGTAGATAGCAGCGATAATGTATATATATTTAATAGAGGAAATGTTCCGTTATTAGTATTTAATAAAAATGGTGACTTAATAAATTCCTGGGGAAATGAAGATCCATTTGGAGAAATTAAGGTTGAGGCGTTAAGAATTGATTATAAATTACAAACTTGGGCTGGATCAAAATTTACAAGACCTCATTCAATACTATTAGATCACGAAGATAATATTTGGTGTGTTGATGATAGTGGACATAAAATATCTAAATTTAATCAATCTTTAGAATTGCTACTTACTCTTGGTGATGGGAATCCGTCAGAAAGAGAAAGTGGATATCCTTTTAATAGACCTACAGATATTACTATAAATAAAACTAATGGTGATATTTTTATATCTGATGGCTATGGAAACTCAAGAATACACCATTATGATTCAGAAGGGAAACACATAAAAAGCTGGGGAGAATCTGGAACTCAACCAGGTCAATTCTCACTTCCTCATAATTTATGTATGATATCTGCTGATGAGTTGATTGTTTGTGATCGAGAAAATCATAGGGTGCAAATTTTTTCAACATCAGGAGAATTTATTAAAGAATGGCATGTTCATAAAGCCACTGCAGTTACTTGTGATGATGAAGGCAAAATTTATATTGCAGAGCAAGGCCCTCCTCCAGTTCAATATGGAGTAAAAAATTTGGGACATTCTGTGGGAATTTGGAATAAAGAAGGAGATCTTTTAGAAAGAATTGGATCTGAATTACCTGGAGAGGAGGCAGATCAATTTTTATGGCCTCATTCTATTTCGGTTGATTCAAAAGGAAGAATATTTATAGCTGAAGTTTCTTATGTAGAGGTAGGAAGAACTCTTTCTCCACCTAGAGAAATGACTAGTTTTAGGGTTTGGGAACCATTATCTTACAACTAAGTTTATTAATTTATTTTCTACATAAATTTCCTTAATGATTTCTTTTCCATCAAGATATTTCTTTAATTTTTCTGATTTATTCAAGTAAATTTTTATTTCTTCAATTTTAATATTTTTTTCCATTTCAACTTGGTCTCTTAATTTTCCGTTCACTTGAATTATGAGGGTAAAATTAGATTTTTCTATGAGCTCATCTTTGAATGTAGGATTATTTTGAAGATGAATAGAATTTTTGTGACCTAATTTTTCCCAAAGTTCCTCAGAAATATGAGGACAGATAGGAGAGAGGTGAATTAGTAGTCTTTTTAAGGAATCAGCCCAGCTTGATTTAGAAACCTTACCATTTATTCTAATTTTAGATAAAAAATTTGTATATTCCATTAATGAGGCTATGGATGTGTTGTATTTAAAATTATTCATATCTTTTAAGATATTTTTTGTAGTAAGATTACTGATTTGTTCTAGATTTTTAGATTCCACTTCATCTATATTTTTTTCTTTGTAATCAAAATTAGATAAATCCCATATTCTATTAAGCCACCTATAAACTCCATTTATACCAGAGTCAGACCAGTCTCCGCCTCTATCCCATGGACCCAAAAACATCAAATATGCTCTTACAGAATCAGCACCATATTGTTTAACTAAAGGTTCGGGATTTAATGGATTATTTCTTTTTGAAATTTTCATATGTCTAGCAAGCATTACTCCTTGATTAAATAATCTTTTATATGGTTCATCAAAATTCACATAACCTAAATCTCTAAGAACTTTATTGAAAAATCTTGCATATAAAAGATGCATAACTGCGTGTTCAGCTCCACCCATATATTGATCAACAGGTGTCCAGTTTGAAACTCTTTCTTTATCGAAAGGCGAATCCATGGAATCTGGGCTGGTAAATCTTAAGTGATACCATGATGAATCCATAAATGTATCCATAGTGTCAGTTTCTCTTCTTAATTTTCCCAGTTTCGGATGATTATAAAAAAGAAAATTATTATCTAATGTCAATGGTGATTGCCCTGTTGGCATAAACTCTTTTACATCAGGTAAGACTACGGGTAGTAAATCATCATCTACAGGAATTATTTGATCATTTTCATCATAAAACATAGGGATAGGAGTTCCCCAATATCTTTGCCTAGAAATAAGCCAGTCTCTAAGATGATAGGTGATAGTTTTTTTCCCAGTATTTTTTTTCTCAATTAGGTTTGCAATACTTTTCTTTGCAATCTCGTTATTTAGACCGTCAAACTCCCCTGAATTAACAAGTATTCCATTTTCTGTAAATGCTTTTTTTAAGTCTATTTCCTTTGATCCATCGGGAGATATCACTAATCTTATTGGGAGATTATATTTCTTAGAAAAAATAAAATCTCTTTCATCATGAGCAGGAACACCCATTACAGCACCTGTTCCATATGATGCTAAAACATAGTCTCCTACAAAAACAGGAATTTTCTCATTATTTATTGGATTGATACAATGTATTTCTGTTTTTACACCAGTTTTTTCTCTCACTGTAGAGGTTCTATCAATTTCTGAAAGCTTTTGTGAATTCAGTATATATTTTAAAACTTCTTTATTTTCTTCTAATTTTAGTTTTTTAATTATGGGGTGTTCAGGTGCTAATACTAGAAATGTAACTCCAAACAAAGTATCAATTCTAGTTGTAAACGTACTTATTTTTTCGGAAGAACCTTCAATATTAAAATCTATGGTTACTCCTTCAGATTTACCAATCCAATTTTTTTGCATTTGCTTGATTTTTTCTGGCCACTGTAAATTATCCATATTAAGCAATTCTTCAGCATAATCGGTAATTTTAAAGTACCACTGTGGCATCATTTTTTTTACAACTTCGGCTCCAGATCGTTCAGATTTACCATCAACAACTTGCTCATTAGCTAAAGTTGTTTGGTCGATGGGATCCCACCAAACAGGCCCATTTTTTCTGTAAGCTAAATTATTTTTATACATTTCCAAAAAAAACTTTTGATTCCACTTATAATATTCAGGAGTGCAAGTAACTAACTTTCTATTCCAATCATATGAATTTCCCATCATATCAAATTGTTTTTGCATATTTTGAATGTTATCGAATGTCCATTTTTTTGGATTAATATTTCTTTTTATAGCAGCATTTTCTGCAGGCAATCCAAATGCATCAAACCCTTGGGGATGCATTACATTGTACCCTTCAAGTCTCTTAAATCTTGCATGAGCATCAGCTGGTGCAAATGCAAACCAATGCCCAATATGAAGATCTCCAGATGGGTAAGGAAACATTGATAAGGCATACCAATTTTTTTTTGAATCTACATTGTCTGGTGTTTTGTAAATATCTTCACTTTTCCAAATATCTTGCCATTTCTTTTCAACTTCTTCTGGCTTATAGGATTGTGAATTAGAATATTCTTCTTTAGGCATTATTTATAATTGTTTATTTTCTTATGTAATATAGTATAAATGGATTATTTGAAATTTTAACTTTGGCGGATAGAATGTTTGATTTAATTATAAAAAATGGAAATATTATTGATGGAACAGGCAATAAACCAAAAAAATCAGATATTGGTATTAATGCAGATAAGATAGTAACTATTGGCGACCTGAGAGATCATGAAGCTAAAACAATTGTTGATGCAGAAGGATTATGTGTTTCTCCAGGTTTTATAGATACCCATTCCCATGCAGATTTTGATATCTTAAGAGATCCTCAGCATATTTATGGTATATCTCAAGGGGTTACTACAGAGATTCTGTCTCCTGATGGAATAGGTATAGTTCCATTAGATAAATCTAAATCCAAAAAACATATAGATTATCTATCAGGAATTTTAGGTCATCCCCCTGAAGATTTTGATGGTACTTCTTTTGATTCTGCAAAAAAGTTTTATCATAAGAAAAGTAAAATTAACGTAGCTGTTTTTGCAGGCCATGGGCCTTTAAGATTAAACCTCACAGGAATGAATGATATTCCCTTAGAAGGTGAATTACTAAAAAAAGCAAAATATAAATTAGAAGAATCTCTTGAGCAAGGTGCAGCTGGATTTTCAACAGGTTTAGATTATTATCCTCAAACTTTTTCTAATACTCAAGAATTAATTGAGCTTTCGAAAGTCGCAAAATCAAAAAATAGAGTTTATTCTGTTCACTTAAGAAGCCATGAAAAGCATAGAGCTTTTGCGAATGGTGGAATTTTAGAAGCTATTGAGGTTGCAAGAAGATCAGAAGTTTCACTAGTTGTAGAGCATTACAGAACAGTTGAACAGAATGCAGGCCAAATAGATGCATTATTAGAGCCCATAGATAAAGCGAAAAAAGAAGGGATAGATATAACTATGGAGACATACTCCTATCCAGTAGGTTGCACCATTCCTCTAATCTTTTTTCCTGGAGATTTTCATCTTGGAGGCATTGATAATATTATGAGTATTCTAGCAGATCAGGAAAAACGAGATTATTGGGAAAAAGAATTATTAAAGAATGCACCAAGGCACGATATTGAAGGAGCCATGTGGACATCGATAGGCAGAGAAGATATGCACGAATATGCAGGATTAAGTGTTCTAGATGGAGCAAAAAAAGATAATTTATCACCTATACAGCATGTTTTAGACATAATGTTTAGGACTAAATTGAATTGTGGTTTTAGAGTAATTCCACCTGCAAGTATTTCAACTTGGAGACAAGTTGAAGAAGATATAATGAATCTTTTACAAAGACCTGATTACTTTGTTGGATCTGATTCTGTTCCAACGGGTCAGACAATTCATCCAAGAGCTTATGGCTGTTTTACAAGAATATTAGGTAGGTTAAGACGAAGATTTAATATACCTATTGAATTGTTAATTAACAGAATGACTAAGTTTCCTGCTGACAAAATAGGAATAAAGAATCGTGGAGAAATAAAAGAGAATAATTTTGCAGATTTAGTTATATTTGATTCGGATGAAATAAATGATTTAGCAACATTTGAAGATCCTGAGGTTTTATCTGCTGGAATATATAAAGTTTTTGTAAACGGGAAATTAGCTTTTGAAAAAGGTAAGCAAGTAAAAGAACTAAATGGATATTTTGTTTAAGGTTTTACCATAGATCCATCTGCTCTTCTTACAGTGTCCCAAGCTCCACCATATTCTCTTTCTTTAAACGGAAATTTTTTGGCTAATTTCTCATCAATATCAATTCCTAGCCCAGGTTTATCATTAGGCCACATCATCCCTTGTTTTACTTCTGGACAGCCAGGAAAAACTTCTTTAGTATTTTCTCCAAAAATTGAATATTCTTGAATGCCAAAATTATAACAACTTAAGTCTAAAGCTAAATTTGAGGCATGTCCTACTGGTGAAGTGTCTCCTGGTCCATGCCAGGCAGTTCTTACTCCCATTATTTCACCCATAGCAGCAATTTTTTTTGCAGGTGAGATTCCTCCTATGTCTGAAATATGAATTCTTATAAAATCAATCAATCTATCTTTTAACATTGGAATGATTTCATGTGGAGAGCTGTATAATTCTCCCATTGCAATAGGGGTAGATGTTTGGCTTCTAACCATCTTAAAGTACTCATTATCTTCTGGGCTAAAAAGGTCTTCTAAGAAAAAAAGTTGATATTTTTCGACTTCTTTTGCAAACCATACTCCTAATATTGGAGGTATTCTTTCATGCACATCATGTAGTATTTCTATTCCATATCCAAAACGATTTCTTATATATTCAAATAAAGATAGAGCAGATCTCATATACGGTTTTGGTTCAAATACTCCTCCTGGGTGAGCATATAATTTGTTTTTATCATAGTTTTTTATTCTTTTAGTTATAGGTATAGGGCCTTTTAATGGATCCTTATTACTGGTTGTTTGATTACCAGTTTTTGCAGATTTATTTCCATAAGTTGAATACCCTGGAGTAGATATTTGTACCCTAATATGATGAAATCCTTTCTCAACATATGCTTGCATTTGATCTCCAACTTCTTCTTCTGAATCTCCTGATGTATGAACATAAACAGCTGCAGCTTCCCTTGTTTTTCCTCCTAAAAGATCATAAACAGGCATATTCGCCATCTTCCCTTTGATGTCCCATAATGCTTGGTCAATTCCTGATAAAGCATTATTTAGAACAGGTCCATTTCTCCAATAAGAAGAAACATAGGAAGATTGCCAAATATCTTCTATATTATTTACTTCAGCACCAATAAGAAAAGGCTTAAGGTAATCTTCTATTGCAGACTTAACTGGATTTGGTCTTTGCGTAAATGTGGCACAACCTACTCCATATAGACCATCTTGATCAGTAATGATTTTCACTATTACTAGCCTTATGTTATCTGGTTCTGTAAAAATAACCTGGATGTCTCTTATTTTTGGGTTTGCCATATTTTATTCCTTATTTTTATTCTGCTTCTTGAGATTTCAAATAGTCTTCAATAGTTTGTATATCTTCTAATTCAACATAAAAATATAAAGTACTATTACCTGGAATTCTTGGGGGTGCACCTTGAGGGCCATAGCCTAATTCTGGAGGTATCTTTATAAATATTTTTCCATTTTTACCTATTTTAGTTATTCCTATTTGCCATCCTTGAATTACTCTAGATAGAGGAAATACTGATGCTTCGTTTCTTGTATATGAAGAATCAAATACGCATCCATTATCGAGCCATCCACTGTATTTGGAAGTTACTAAATAATCTAAGTCTGGTTTTTCTGACTCGCCCTCATCTATAATAAAATATTCTATGCCAGATTCATCTAATATTAATGCATTTGAATTCAAATCTTCAAGTTGAGGATATGATTCAACATAATATTGATTCTGGCAATACATTGTAGATGGAGTGGGTTCAATTATAGGTATCGATGCATTACTTGAAGGATCAGCTCCTCCTCCTCTGCATCCTATAAAAACAATAATAAAAATAAAAAATATGTAATATTTTTTATTCAAAATTAGCTTTCTCCTTGATCAACAAATTGCTTCGCACCATTTGCCATCCATTCACCTGTACCTGCAAATAAAAAGTTTACTCCCATTCGAGCAAATTTATTGGTATTAGATAAATTACACATTGTTCCAGCAGTTCTTCCAGAATCAATTATTTTATTTAATGAATTATCAATAATTTTTGTAACCTCTTTATTTCCAAGGTCATTTATATATCCCATTGATTGAGCTAGGTCACTTGGAGCTACAAAAAAAACATCAATATTATCAACTTCAAGAATTGTATCTAGGTTTTGTACTGCAACTATGTCTTCTATCAATACAACAAGTAAACTTAAGTCGTTAGCTACTTCAAAAAAATTATTTACTCCAAATCCTTGCCTTGAACCAAACATCCCTCTTTGACCAATGGGAGCAAATTTTCCTCCTGCAACAACATTTTCAGCCTCTTCTTTGGTATTTACATGTGGAACAACAATTCCTTGGGCTCCTAAATCTAGAGTTCTATAAATTTGGCCTTGAGAATTTTCATTGATTCTTACAATGGAAGTTAATCCCCAAAGATCACATGCCCTAGTTAAATCACCAACATTATTAGGAGCGACTAAACCATGCTCTCCTTCTAACCATATTCCATCTATTCCTGATTCAACAGCAGCATGCCCAAAAGCATCTATATCTGATGCATGAGCATTACCAGCAGCAACATATGCTCTTTTTCCATTTTTCAATTTATCTTTTACTTTATTTTTTCTTGGCATATCCATTATTTTCCTCAACTAACTAGTTTTTCTGTTTGTATAGCCTGGGCCTTTACCTTTTTTCCATTCATGTTTTAATAATACATCTGTATCAATATTAACACCCCAACCTGGCCCATCAGGTATATCAACGACACCATTTTTTATATTTAAAGGTCCGCCTATCATCTCATCTTTCCATGGGACATCATCAATATCTATTTCCATAATTCTTACGTTTGGAATATTTGCGCACAAATTTAATGAAATCATTGTTGATAAATGAGAATAATAATTATGAGGGGCAACGTTTATTTGATGACTTGCCGCGAGTGCTGCAACTTCTTTTGCATTTATGAATCCTTGCCATGGAATATCAATCATTGCAACATCCATTGATCTTTTATCAAAGTAAGGTCTATAGTCAGTTATTCCTAATAGATTTTCTCCTGATGTGATAGGAATGTCTGTAGAATCAGTAATTTCTCTAAGTCCATCTGGTTCATACATATCTATTTCAACCCACATCATATTATATTTTTCTAATACTTTGCATATTTTTTTAACAGCTTGAGGTTTAAAATTAAAATTAAGATCTAGACCAATAGTTACTTTGCCCTCAGACCCTTCTTGCAGTGCGCTAATATGGTCTTCAATAACATCTAGTAGCTCATAATTAATAAATGTTTGATTATCAGAAGTATATTCTAATCCTTGATCTGTAGTTCCATAACCTCCTCCAAAACCTCCAAAAAAAACATATGTACTTTCAGGTGGATTGCTTAGAGGGGAATCTGGTCTTATTATGATATTTGTTTTAAGTGAGGTGTATCCTTTATCTAAAACTTCTTTACCAAGGTTTATAATATCTTGTCTTGAATTTAATGGATCTACTCCTAATTGTTCATAGCTTCTAGCCCGAGATGTCCCACAGTGTGACCAATAAATTTTTTGCTTATTTCTAACTTGCCCTCCAAAAAGATCATAAACAGGTACACCGTGGTGTTTTCCTTTTATATCCCATAATGCCAACTCAATTCCTGCAATTGCTTTTAGAGCAATTCCACCTTTTGATTGGATAGCCATTCTTTGTAAATCCCAGTAAATAGATTGAATATTTAAAGGATCTCTACCTATAAGAAGAGGTTTGAAATCTTCTACAGAGCCAACTATACCCCATGGATTTCTTCCGTCGGACATTTCTCCATATCCAGTTATGCCAGAGTCGGTAATAATTTCAGTAAATTGCCAAGGCCTCCAGCCCGCATCAACAACATATGTATTAATAGCTTCTATTTTCATCTCTTTACTCCTGACTAGTGATATATGTAATATAGACATAAATTTATTTAAAGTAAATAACCTATAGAAAAGAACTATGTCCGAAAAAAAATGTTGTAGTCCAAATAGAGAAGTAAGCGATAATTTTGAGATCAAAATGGATTTTGAAATCAATAAATCTTCAGAAGAATCAAAATTAGACAAAATGATTAAAGTTTCGCAAGGAAAATTTTTGATGGGGACTGATTATGAAAATGCTTTTGTAACTGATGGAGAAGGCCCTGTGCGAGAAGTTGAGATTGATACATTTTATTTTGACAAATTTCCTGTTACTAACAAAGATTTTGATAATTTTTGCTCAAAAACTGGTTATAAAACAGAAGCTGAAAAATTTGGTTGGTCTTTTGTTTTTTTTCAATTAGTATCAAATCAAACAAAAAAAAATGTAAACGAATCAGTTTCAGGTGCACCATGGTGGTGGAAAGTTGATGATGCTTTTTGGAGAAAACCCTATGGAGGAGATTCAAACCTTAAAGATTTAGAAAATCATCCAGTTGTTCATGTATCGTGGAATGACGCAAATGCTTATGCAAAATGGATTGGAAAAGATTTACCTACTGAAGCAGAGTGGGAGATGGCTGCAAGAGGAGGATTAATTCAAAAAAATTTTTCTTGGGGTAACGATTCTGATGAAATTTTTAATAAATGTAATATTTGGGATGGAACTTTTCCAGAAAAAAACTCCTTGCAAGATGGATGGCTTGGAACTTCACCCGTTGATTATTATGATCCAAATAGTTTGGATATATACGATACAGCTGGAAATGTATGGGAATGGTGTAAAGATTGGTTTTCAGCTTCTTTTCATCAAAATGATAGAAAAGAAACAAGAATTAACCCTTCTGGCCCAAAATATGGTTCTTCAAAAACTATGAAAGGAGGATCTTATCTATGCAATGATTCTTATTGCAATAGATATAGAGCTTCTGCGAGAACTCAAAACACACCTGATTCCTCTACAGGAAATTTAGGATTTAGGTTAATATATAGAAACAAATAGGAGGGTAATATGTTAGATAGATTTAAGGTCCCAGAAGAAGATAAAGTTTATGTACCAGTTGAAAAAATAACAAAGGTTACTGAAAATATATTGAAATCTTCAGGGGTTTCAGAGGATGGGGCTAAAAATTCTACCTCTGTCTTGATTGGTAATGACTTAAGGGGAGTTGAAACACATGGAGTTTCAAATGGTCTAAGACTTTATGTAGAAAAATATGCTTCAGGTCAATATAACTCAAGTCCTGACATTAAAATTATTAGAGAATCGGCAACTACTGCAACAATTGATGGTGATAATGGATTAGGAGCTGAGATAGGTCCATTGGCTATGGATATGGCGATAGAAAAGGCAGAAAAGTATGGGATGGGATGCGTTGTTGTTAGTAATACTGGGCATTTAGCAGGATGTGGTTATTATCCTTTACAGGCTGTAGAAAAAGATATGATTGGACAAGCTATGACTTCTGGAGGAGCAGGTTTGACTGTTCCGACCTGGGGATCAGAACCAATACTAGGAACAAATCCTGTAGCTTGGGCAGCTCCAGCAGATGAAATGCCTCCTTTTCTTTTTGATATTGCAACAACCCAAATAGCGTCTAATAAAATTGGACTAGCATTAAGAACAGGTGCAAAGATTTTACCAGGATGGATAACAGATAAGGATGGAGAACCTATTTTAGAAGAAGTTGATGCTCCTCAAAGAAGCGGTAGACATGGAGAATCAAATTATCATCTCCTTCCTTTTGGGGGAACAAGAGAAAATGGTTCTCACAAAGGTTTTGGTTTAGGGATGGTAGTAGAAATTATGACTAATGAACTTTCAGGAATGGGGCCAGCACCAGTACTTCATCATGAAGGTTCAGATATGTTTGCTGCATATTCTATTGATGCATTTACTGATGTTAAAAAATTTAAGAAAGATATGGATTTACTATTAAATAAAATAGTTGATTCTAAACCTGCCTCAGATTATGAAAGAGTTGTTTATGCAGGACTTATGGAAAGTGAAGAATATACAAAAAGATCTCAAGAGGGAATTCCTTATCATAAAGAAGTAATTGAGTGGTTTGAAAATTATTGTAGTGAAATAGGAATAGATTGTGAGCTGAGATAATGTTAGAAAGATTTAAAGTTCCCGAAGAAGATAAAGTTTATGTTGATTCTGAAAAGGTATTTGAATTAACAAAAAATATATTAAAAAACATAGGAGTCTCTGATGATGGTGCAAGTAACTCAGCTTCTGTTCTTATTGGAAATGACTTGCGTGGAGTAGAAAGCCATGGTGTATCTAATGGTCTCAGGCAATATATAAAGAGATATGAGGATGATATTTATAATCCTCATCCAAAAATCAAAACTATTAAGGAAACTCCTACCACTGCAAAGATAGATGGAGACAATGCTTTGGGTACTGAAATAGGACCTATAGCAATGAATTTAGCTATAGAGAAAGCTCAAAAATATGGAATGGGATCTGTTTCAGTAGTAAATACAGGACATTTAGCTGGTTGTGGTCATTATGTTCTACAGGCTGCTAAAAAAGATATGATAGGTCATTGTTATACGGGGAGTCCTGCTGGACAAACTCTACCAACTTGGGGATCAGAACCAATACTCGGAACTAATCCAGTGGCCTGGGCAGCCCCAGCGGATGAAATGCCTCCTTTTTTATTTGATATTGCAACGTCTCAAGTTGCAGGAAATAAAATTGAACTTACAAGAAGAACAGGAGCTAAACTACTACCTTCATGGATCGCTGATAAATCAGGAGAACCAATAACTGAAGAAGTCCCAACTCCCGATAGGGGAGATTATCATCTACTTCCTTTTGGTGGAACAAGAGAAAATGGATCTCATAAAGGATATGGAATGGGAATGGTTGCAGAGATAATGTCAAATATTTTATCTGGTGCTGGGCCTGGTTTATTCAATGATCATCAAGGATCTGATTATTTTGTTGCATATTCAATTGATGCTTTTACGGATGTAAAAAAATTTAAATTAGACATGGATTTATTGTTGAAAAAAATTATAAATTCTAAACCCGCAAAAGGATTTGAAAGAGTAGTTTATGCTGGATTTTTGGAAAATGAAGAACATGAAAAAAGAATTGAAAAAGGGATTCCTTATCATAATGAAGTAATAAATTGGTTTAAAAATTATTGTGAAAAATCTAAGCTGGACTTTAATTTAACCTAGTTAAACTTTCATTTTTCTATTTGTATATTTTCTACCCACTTCAGCGGCTTTTTGATCTTGACCTGCAATAACTCTTGCTCCAGATTTAATTACATCTACAATAGTTTCAGGGGAACCTGTTTCTAAAAACTTTACACCATTTTTATCACATGCTTCTTTTACTCTAATGGAAGCCTCTATTATTCTAGGATCAATTTTTTTATCCCCAGGTTTCCTTCTGATTTTCATTGACATTGACATATCACCGGGTCCCATTTCAGCAAAACCAATACCAGGAATACTTAAAATTTGTTCACAATTATTTAGTCCATCCAAAGTTTCTATTTTTAGGCCTAGTAATAATTCCCCTCTGGGATTTAATGGCCAAGGGTCAGCTTTATCTCTATATTCATTATCATCTTCTAAACCCCACTTTTTTTTAGCCATAAACTCAGATCCTACACCTCTTGTCCCGTCTCTTAATCCAAAACCTACACCGGCATCGTTTAATTTATATCTACATGATTCAACAAAAGCTCTAACAGCATCAGGAGAAGTGGCCTCGCATAATAAAATTCCATGAACCCCTCTTGCTAAAATTTGTCTTATTTGCCAAGCATTATATTGAATGATTGCCTCTGTTTCTCCCTGAACAGGTAGTTCTACGATTACAGGAGGAGTTATATGACCTGAATTAGTAGGTCCTCCTGCCATTAATCCTTCCATATATGCTTCTAAGCCAGTCATATCAAAGGATCCATGCTCCATACCAATATTTATATAATCAGCCCAAGTTTTAGAATCTTTCTTCCCCTGTTCAAAAGATAGGAAATCTTTCGAGAAAGTATGAAGACCTGTATAGTAAATAGGCTGGTCTTCTTCTAATAATTCTATTGCTCTATTGATTCTATTTGGCATAATAACTCCATAAAATATTTTTGTTTTTTATCTATTTATGAAAATATAATAGTAAAGCATTCAAAATAAAAGTATGAAAAAAATAAAAATAATATTTTTTGTAATTATAATCCTGAATTTTATTGGATGCTATGATCCTCCTGATCGAGATACTCAAGGATTAGACTACAACTCATTAAGCGATCTTGTTGATTCATCTGATAGAATTTTGAAACTAAAAAAATCAGACAAAGAAATAGAGTTTACAGTAGAAGAAAAAAAATATTTCAGTTTCCAATTTGTTGTTCTTGAAAAATTCAAAGGATCTTCTAGTGTTGATGATAAAATTTTCATTACAATTCCTGAAATAGAAATAAATGATCTTTTTATTAGTGGTAAAAATATAGAAAAATTTGATAAAAACTTTTCTCAAGATGAATATATATTTTTTCTAATGGGTAGATCAAGAAAAAATATATTTCCTAAAGAATTGGGGGGTAGCCTATGGTATAAAAATGGTAATCCATCAATTTTTCAGTCTAAAGGAGATTCTATTAATATGATTTC
>CEOF01046224.1_pt1 | contig 33705 bp, 26 predicted proteins | sample 361311 | NCBI WGS metagenome assembly CEOF01 (sample SAMEA2619667, study PRJEB7988) | marine metagenome | biome: marine biome (ENVO:00000447); feature: surface water layer (ENVO:00002042); material: "saline water (ENVO:00002010), including plankton (ENVO:xxxxxxxx)" | depth 5 m
TTAAATGCAAAAATAGACCAAGACTTAACCGCGGTAGACAGAACATTAACTAAAGAAGACATAATAGGAATAATCAGTAGGTTAATTCAAATCAATAATGGTCAAGTCAGAAAAGATGACATAGACCATCTAGGAAATCGAAGAGTAAGAGGTGTAGGTGAACTTATTCAAAACCAAATTAGAGTTGGATTAGTTCGTATGGAAAGAGTAGTTAAAGAAAGGATGTCTACTCAAATAGACCCTAGTAATACTACTCCCGCAGCATTAATTAATATTAGACCTATAGTTTCAGCGCTGAGAGAATTTTTTGGAGCATCACAATTGTCACAGTTTATGGATCAAACAAATCCACTTGCAGAATTGACTCACAAAAGAAGATTATCAGCATTGGGTCCTGGAGGATTATCTAGAGACCGAGCTGGATTTGATGTAAGAGATGTTCACCATTCTCATTATGGTAGAATTTGCCCTATTGAAACCCCTGAAGGACCAAATATTGGATTGTTAGGATCTCTTTCTACTTTTGGAAGAATAAATGAATTTGGATTTATTGAAACTCCCTACAGGAAGGTTTTAAATGAATGCGATAGTAAAAGCGAGGATATTATAGGACGGATCCCTGCAGATGATGTTAAGGATGATGATGGAAAGCTATTAGTTGAATCTGGAAAAGCTATTAGTAAGCAAGTATTTGAAGAAATTTCTAAACTTTCTAAAAGAAAAATAGAAGTAGTGCCATTCCCTTCATCAGATGTTAAAGATGTGTCTTACATGACTGCTGACATTGAAGAAGATTTCAGAATAGGTCAAGCAACTACGCAAGTGGATAGTAAAGGACAAATTGTCTCTTCACAGGTTGAAGTAAGAGAAGAAGAAGGTTTTGCTCATGAGACTCCCGAAAACATTGACTATATGGATGTATCTCCCATGCAAATTGTGTCTGTATCTACAGCATTGATTCCATTTCTGGAGCATGACGATGCAAACAGGGCCTTAATGGGATCAAATATGCAAAGACAAGCTGTTCCATGTATTAGACCACAGGCTCCGCTTGTTGGAACTGGAATGGAGAGAAGAGTTGCTATTGATTCGGGTCAGGTGATTGAATCAAGAGCAGAAGGGATCGTTTCTAGTGTAAATGCTGACAGGGTTATAGTTACTGATCTAGACGGAAATGACCATGTACATGATATGTATAAATATAGAAGGTCAAACCAAGGAACATGCATTAATCAAATCCCTGTTGTAAAAAAAGGTCAAAAAGTAGAATTTAAGCAACCTCTTGCAGATTCGACATCTACAGATGGAGCAGAATTATCCTTAGGCCAAAATCTTACTGTAGCCTTTATGAGCTGGGAAGGTCTAAATTATGAAGATTCAATCGTATTAAATGAAGACCTTGTAAGAAATGATAGATTCACTTCAGTTCACATTGAAAAACATGATATTGAAGCAAGAGACACAAAACTAGGGCCAGAAGAAATCACAAGAGATATTCCTAACGTTGGAGAGGAAGCTCTAGTTAGCCTTGACCAAGAAGGAATAGTAAGAATTGGAGCTAGGGTTAATCAAGGTGATATTTTGGTCGGAAAAATAACTCCTAAAGGAGAAACTGAATTAACTGCTGAAGAAAAATTATTACGAGCTATTTTTGGAGAAAAAGCAAGAGATGTTAAAGATAGTTCACTTAGAGTCCCTCATGGTCAACATGGAAAAGTAATAGATGTAAAAATCCTTACTAAAGAAAACGGAGACCAACTTTTACCTGGTGTTCAAAAAATTGTGAGAGTGTGGATTGCCCATACAAGAAAAATCACTCAAGGTGACAAAATGGCTGGAAGACACGGGAATAAAGGAGTTGTTTCAAGGGTTTTACCTAGAGAAGATATGCCTTATTTAGAGGATGGAACCCCTATAGATATTATTTTAAATCCAATTGGAGTTCCTAGTAGAATGAACCTTGGGCAAATAATGGAAACACATCTAGGCTGGGCTGCTAAGACATTAGGATTCAAGGCTAGAACCCCGGTTTTCGACGGTGCAAATGATGTAATCATAGAAGACCATTTAGCTAGATCATGGTTTGTTACAGAATCAAATGCTCTAGATAAAACGAAGTCTGATGATAGTGAAATTAATTGGGAGCTTGTAGATGAATGGTTAGAAGAAAGAGGTTATCAACGAGATAAACTTTGGAGTGATGCTGCTTCTAATAATGGAGTTGCAAGAGATGCTTGTTTATCCATATGGTTAAAAGAAGTTGCAGGTGAAAAAATTGATAATTTAAAACCAACTGGGCTTATGCAAAAAGCATTAGAAATATCCAGAGAAAAGAAAATGTCTGCTCCAATATTTGGTAAGCAAAAAGTTTTTGACGGAAAAACCGGAATAGAATTTGAAAATCAAATAACAGTAGGTAGTGTTTACATGATGAAATTAATTCACCTTGTTGAAGATAAAATACACGCTAGATCTACTGGCCCCTATTCTTTGATTACCCAACAACCGCTTGGTGGTAAAGCTCAGTTTGGAGGACAAAGATTTGGTGAGATGGAAGTGTGGGCCTTAGAAGCATATTCTGCAGCTTATACTCTCCAAGAGATGTTAACAATTAAATCTGATGATGTTGTGGGAAGAGTTAAAACTTATGAAGCAATTGTCAAAGGTGAGCAAGTTATCCAACCAGGAGTTCCTGAATCTTTCCATGTTCTATTAAAAGAGCTTCAAGGTTTAGGTCTTTCAATAGAACTATTAAATAAGAGTTTGGCAGAAGAATTGCCTCAGGGAACAGGGCCAGGATCAGGTGAAATAGACTGGAATGACATGTTAGATATTTCAGATTTTGAGGAAGATGTCGATTTAGAGACTGATGATGAATCTGAAAAAGTAATTGATGGAGAAGTTTCAAAAGTTGAGGACGCAGAAGATAACGATAAAGAAGAAGAAATAGAAATAAGCCTTCCTGAAACAGAAAGTTCAAGTGAAGAAGAAAATCCTGAATCAGAGGAAACTGAAGAGGAAAAAAATTAATTTTCTAAATAATTTAGAAAAATTAACTAAGGAGAAAAATAATGACAACTAGATCATCATCTGACTTTAATTCAATAAGAATTTCACTTGCATCACCCGAGCAAATAAGAGCTTGGTCTTATGGAGAGGTAACAAAGCCTGAAACCATAAACTATAGAACTTTAAGGCCTGAAAAAGATGGCTTGTTTTGTGAAAAAATATTTGGGCCAACCAAGGACTGGGAATGTTATTGCGGAAAATATAAAAAGATAAGATACAAAGGTGTTATTTGTGATAGATGTGGAGTTGAAGTAACTAGGGCAAAAGTTAGAAGAGAAAGAATGGGGCACATTAAACTTGCTGCTCCTGTTGCTCATATTTGGTTTTCAAAGAGTACGCCTTCTAGATTAGGCCTATTATTAGATGTATCGCCTAAAAACCTAGAAAGAGTTTTATATTTTGCACAATACATAGTTACATCTATTAATAATGATGAAAAACTAGATGCTATTAATTTTTTCAGACAAGATACAGAGCAAAAAATAGATGATTTAAATAAAAAGCGCGACGAAATACTTGCTTCAGAAGAAATAGCACAAGAATTAGAAAGACTTGAAGTTAAAGTTAAAAAATCTGAACTGAAAGATCCTGAAAAACTTAAAGATATTTTAAAAAGTAAATATGAGGACTTAATTGAAGAAGAACAAGATCTTACAGAAACAAAAATAGAAGAACTTGAAGCATTAGACGTAATGCAGCTACTAACTGAAGCCAAATATAGAGAATATAGAGATAAGTATGGGCCTGTTTTCATTGCTGAAATGGGTGCAGAGGCAATATTGAAAATATTAAAAGAATTTGATTTAGAAAAAGCTACTGATCAACTAATTGATGAAATTAGACAAACTTCAGGGCAAAGAAGAAAAAAAGCAATAAAAAGATTGAGGGTGATAGAAAGTTTCAAACAAAGTGGAAATAAACCTGAGTGGATGGTTCTAACCGTTCTTCCTGTTTTACCTCCAGAGCTTCATCCTATGGTTCAATTAGACGGAGGTAGATTTGCAACTTCCGACTTAAATGATCTTTACAGAAGAGTTATTAATAGAAATAACAGACTTAAGCATCTTTTAGATCTACAAGCCCCAGAAATAATCATAAGAAATGAAAAAAGAATGTTACAGGAAGCAGTAGATGCTCTAATAGACAACGGTAGAAGAGGTAGACCAATTTTAGGATCTCATAATCATAAACTAAAATCTTTGACAGATCTGCTTAGAGGGAAACAAGGTAGATTTAGACAAAATTTATTAGGCAAGAGAGTTGATTACTCAGGTAGATCAGTAATAATCTCAGGTCCTCAATTAAAATTATATGAATGTGGATTACCAAAAAAAATGGCATTAGAACTATTTAAACCTTTTGTAATGAACTCACTTGTAGTTAAAGGGTATGCACATAATATAAAATCAGCTAAACGATTAGCTGAGAAATCTCAACCTGAAATATGGGATATTTTAGAAGAGGTTATCAAAGATCATCCGGTATTGCTTAACAGAGCTCCCACTCTTCATAGGCTTGGAATACAAGCATTCCAACCTGTTCTTGTTGAGGGATCTGCAATTCAGCTACATCCATTAGTTTGTACAGCATTTAATGCTGACTTTGATGGGGATCAAATGGCTGTTCATGTCCCTTTATCAAAAGAATCTGTTCTTGAAGCAAAAAAAATAATGTTATCAACAAATAATATGTTGGCTCCTAGATCTGGTGAGCCTATTGTTGCTCCAAATCTAGATATGGTCTTAGGTATTTATTATTTGACAGGTATGGAAGAAGCTGAAGATAAAGAAAATATGCCTTCTTATAATACAAGGGAATCTGCTATTTTTGCACATGAGATAGAAGAACTTACATTAAGAGAACCAATAAAAATCAAAATAAATGATGAAGATCATGAAACAACTGTAGGAAGATTGATTTGGCATGAAATAATACCTGAAGAATTAGGATTTAGAAATCAACAATTCACAAAGGCTTTGATAGAAAACTTAGTTTCAGATTGTTATGATCTTCTTGGTAAAGATGTAACAACTGTAGTATTAGACGATATAAAGGATATAGGATTCAAATATGCAACTGTATCTGGAACTACTATAGCTATCAAAGATATTGTCACACCTCCTCAAAAACAATCTCTACTTTCATCGGCTGATCAAAAAATAAGAAAACTTGATGAACAGTATATGGAAGGAATGATTACTCAGATTGAAAGATATCAAAGTTCCATAAATGTTTGGGAAGATGTTTCAAAAAAAATGGAATCTGCAGTTTCTGATTCATTGCCTAATTATGCTGGAATTTATACCATGGCGGATTCAGGTGCAAAAGGAAACTTAGCACAGATAAAACAAATGGCTGGAATGAGAGGACTAATGTCTGATCCTAAAGGAAGAATTATTGAGCTTCCAATCAGATCATCTTTTGCTGAAGGTCTTTCAGTAATGGAATATTTTATTTCTACGCATGGAGCTAGAAAAGGGCTTGCTGATACTGCATTAAGAACTGCTGACTCTGGATATTTGACAAGACGTCTAGCTGATGTAGCTCAGGACCTGATTATAAATACAGTTGAAGATGAAAATGCAGTTGGAATTAAAATTGAAAAAGAAGATAACAATATGGGATCAAGTCTTGCTGAAAGAATAGTTAGTAGGTATCCTTCTCTTCCTGTCACTCATCCAGAAACTGGAGAAGTATTAGCAGATACAGATACTCTAATTTCTCCTGCTTTAGCAAGAGAGATAGAAGCTGCAGGTATTGAAGAGGTTTGGTGTTTATCACCACTTTCTTCTACTGCAAAGAAAGGAATATCTCAAAAATGTTATGGATCCTCTTTAGCAACAGGTGATCCTGCACTGATGGGAGAAGCAGTAGGAATCATTGCTGCCCAATCAATTGGGGAGCCTGGAACACAATTGACTATGAGAACTTTCCATACTGGAGGAATTGCAGGACTAGACATCACTTCAGGTCTACCTAGAGTGATTGAGCTATTTGAAGCAAGGATTCCAAAAGGAGTTTCAATATTATCGGAAATTTCTGGAATTGTTAATGTGGGTAATGTAGGAGAATTAAGGGTGGTAAGAGTTTCAAATATAGAAAAAAATTCTGTAACTACCAAAATCTCAGATTCTCATAGAGCAGCTGTAAAAACAGGTCAAAGAATTGGAGTTGGTGAACCCATTACTTCTCTAAAAAAATCACTAGTAGCAAAATTAAAAAAAGAAGATAATTTTGAAGAAATTTCTAAAGATATTGTTGCACCATATGAAGGTATTGTAACAGTAGCAAAAAATGAAATTACTATTACCTGGGAAGATGAAAATGAGAGGGAATATGCAATTCCTGCTGCCTCAGAATTGCTAGTTTCAGACGGACAAAAAATTGAATCTGGAGAACCTATTACTTCTGGACCAAAAAATCCACATGAAATACTTAGAATTCAAGGAGTTGAAGAGGTTCAAACTTACTTAGTAAACGAAGTTCAAACAGTTTATAGATCTCAAGGAGTTCATATTCATGATAAACATATTGAGGTCATATTAAAGCAAATGCTTAGAAAAGTAAGAATTGAAAATGCTGGTGAATCAGGACTATTACCAGGTGAGTTATTAGATAAATTTGACTTTGAAGAATTAAATGGAAAGATGCTAAGTGAAAATAAAGAACCTGCAGAGGCAATCCCTGTACTTTTAGGGGTTACTAGAGCCTCATTAGTAACAGACTCTTTCTTAGCAGCAGCTAGTTTCCAAGAAACAGCTAGAGTTCTTACAGAAGCAGCTGTTAATGGTTCCGTTGATCAACTTTCAGGCCTTAAGGAAAATGTAATTATTGGTAGATTAATTCCTGCAAGAATGGATAAATCTCCTGAAGGGTTAGCATTATTAGGAATTGATAAAGAAAGAGACTCTAATGGAGTTACTGGACTTACTGGAATGACTCAAGCTCCTGCTACTTTTGAGGAAGCATTAGCTGCAATTGCAAGTGATGATGATACTGGTAGCAATAAAGGCTCTGGCTCTTCAGACGATTTATTAGGATTACTAAGTAATGAGAATGAAGATATTGCAGAAAAAGAATCTTCAGAAGAATTAAATTTAGAAAATGTTTTAAATATTGAAGAAGATATAGATTCTGAAGTTAATGAAGAAACAGATTCTGATGAAAAAAGTGAATGATAATAGTAAAAAAATTTTGGGCGGTTAGCTCAGCTGGCTAGAGCGCGTCGTTGACATCGACGAGGTCACAGGTTCAAGTCCTGTATCGCCCACCAGTATAATTAAATTTATGAATTGGATAGAAAAATTCAAAAAAAGTACTAGAGATAAATCAAGAGATGATTTTTATAAACATTTATTAACTTTAGGAATAAATGCTTCATTAGCTGAAAGAGGGGTTATAGAAGAAAAGCTTCTAAACCCTTGGCACAGAAGAAGCTTAGGAGTTATCCAGATAAATTCGGATTCTATGATTAGCTATATAAATATAATCAAAAGAGATCGAAGTAAAGATACTCCCCCAAGATGGTGGTATTATTTTGCAATTCCTTCTAAAACTTCTGACAATAAAAATGATTATTTAGAAGTTAAATCAAAAAGAATTAAGTCTTTTCCAATTCTTGGAAAAGTGAAGTCTATAAAATGGGATTTCAATATAAATGGAGAATCTTTAGCGAGAGAATTCACTAATGATTCTGAAATAAATTCTCTTTCAATGGGTCTAGGAGATATAAAGGTTCAGAGTTTACATGAAAAATTTTCTGGTTATAGTATAGAACTTGAGTTTAAGGGAAGAAGAACAAAACAAACAATGCTAAATATAAATCATTGGAATACTATTAACAAAATTGCAAAACTACTTACACAAACTAAATAAAAATAAAGGTCTCTAAGTTGCCAGAAAAACCAAATATACTTTTCATAATGGTAGACCAAATGAAAGCATCAATATTAAGTCTTTACTCAGAGATTGGGATTGAATGCCCTGAAATTGAAAGATTGGCAAAAGAAGGAGTGATTTTCGAAAACGCTATTACTCCATCCCCATTATGCGTTCCAGCAAGAACTTCAATTATGACAGGAAAATATCCTCATTCAACAGGATGTAGAAGAAATGAAACTCTTCTTCCAAAAAATCAAAATCATGCTTTTAAAATATGGAAAGAAGCCAATTATACAACAGGATTAATTGGTAAAAATCATTGCTATGTAGAAAAATCTGACTTGGATCTTTTTGATGTTAGACTCGAAATAAGTCATCAGGGTTTACCGAAAGGAAATTATTTAGGAGCAAATACTGGAACAAAAGGAATGGATTGGGGTGTGAATGAAGATCTAATTGATAAAGCTAATGCTAATAGGCTAGCAATGGCTAAAACAGAAAATAAAATATGTTATTCCTCATCAGATAACGATGAAAATTTATTTAGCACTTCGCTTATTTCAGAAAGAAGTATAAAGTTTTTAGAGAAATATAAAAATGGAGATTTTTCAAAAGAAAAACAACCCTTTGCTCTTTGGGTATCATTTCCAGATCCTCATGAACCATTTGAAGCCCCTAAAAGATATACGGATATGTTTCCTTCAAAAGAAGTAAAGTTACCTCCTCAAAGAATTGGTGAATTTGAGGATGATTCATCTCCTGAAAGAAATAAAATCTTGTTTGAAATTATGGGACATAAAAATGAATCAGAATATGAAATCAGAGAACAAATAAGCGTTTATCAAGCAATGTGTAAATTTATAGATGATGGAATAAAAAAAATAACTGAAAAATTAGAAGAATTAGATTTGAAGAAAAATACTATTATTATTTTTACTTCCGATCATGGAGATTTTATGGGAGAACACGGAATGTTTGTTAAAGGAGGAGTTTTTTATGATTGCCTAGTTAAGGTTCCTTTAATTATTAGTTGGCCGAATGGAGATTTTTCAAAAAACATAACAGAAAAATCTGTAGTAAGTACAATTGATATAATTCCAACACTGCTACATCTACAAGGGCTTGGAAATTTTAGTGAAACTGGGATAGGCTGGAAAAAAAAGAATGAATCAAAAAAATATTTTTTATCTGAAGATGATATAAGAAGTTATCAAGGTAATTTACTGCCAACAGTTACAAAAAATAAAGGAAAAAATATCGCTTTTTCTGAGTATGGTGCTGGTGGACCAAAATTTAGATTTGAAGATTTTAAAAAATTTAGACCCTCTAAGGGTTATAGAACACTTTTAGAAACTTTATGGGCTCGTGAAGCTGAAGGAAGAAGGAAAATGGTTCGAACAGATAAATGGAAGTATATAACTGATTCGCATGGAGATATGGATGAACTTTATGACCTAGAAAACGATCCTTGGGAGTTAATAAACCTTTCTAATAAGAGCGAAAATAACAATATAATCCTAGAAATGAAGGATTATTTGTTAGATTGGATGATAGAAACAGAAGATAAAAAGCCTATACAAATACCCAAAAAAATTGGAAGAGATTTTTTTAAGGAATAAATATTATAAAATTAATACTGGAGTTTACATGAATTCAAAGACAGCAAATATTATAAATTCAACCTCGCTAATAATAATGGGAATTTGGGGATTTTTCGAAGTTTCTTCACCTACTGCATTTATACCTTCAATATTTGGAGTACTAATTTTTATATGCTATTTATTGTCACTAAAAAATCAAAAACTAAATATGATTTTTGCACATATAGCTGTCCTTCTAACAATATTGATCCTGGTTGCACTTATAGGAACAAGGCTTCCTAAATCAATCGATGAAGGCGGCTGGGGACTCTTCAGACTTTTTGTTATGATTGGAACATGTATTTTTTCTATAATAATATTTATAAAAAGCTTCATTGAAACAAGAAAAAATAAATAAAAATGAGTTATAGAAAATATATTTTAGCTATTTTATATGGGATTGTGATTGGAAGTTTTTTTGGATTATGGTTAGGACTTGGACTTTTTATAGGTATAATAATAGGTATCAGTACCTCAATATTAACTATTTACTCAGAAAATATTAAACAAAAACGTAATAATAAATAAAATGGAAAATATAAATAAATTAGTAGCATCAAATATCGTATCTTATATTATTGCGGCTTTAGTTGGTGCGTTGATGGGCATAGGCCTTTGTAAGCTACTATAAAGATGTGGTTTAAATTACGAGCTTTTATGCTATCATTTCAATGTAATAATTAATTCGTATGACAGATAATAACATTGAACTTCACTTAGGTGACAATCTAAAAATACTCAAAGAAATTAAAAAGAATTCTATAGATTTAATTTATATAGACCCTCCATTTAATACAGGAAAGATACAATCTAGAACCCAAATAAAAACTACAAGATCTGAAGATGGAGATCGAATAGGGTTTAAAGGTCAATCTTATAAAACTGAAATAATAGGAAAGCAAAGTTATTCTGATATTTTTGATGATTATATTGTTTTTCTAAAACCTAGAATCGAAGAAGCCAAAAGAATTCTCAAACCGAATGGCAGCTTCTTTTTACATTTAGATTACAGGGAGATACATTATGCAAAAATAATGTGTGATGAAATTTTTGGACGTGACTCATTTATAAATGAGATTATTTGGTCTTATGATTATGGAGCAAGGAGTAAAAGCAAATGGTCTGCAAAACATGATAATATTTTGTGGTACGCAATGGATCCAAAGAAATATACTTTTAACTATGAAGATATAGACCGAATCCCTTACTTAGCCCCTAATCTTGTTGGTCCAGAGAAAGCTGCAAAAGGTAAAACTCCTACAGATTCTTGGTGGCATACTATTGTAAGCCCAAATAGTAAAGAAAAAACAGGATATCCAACTCAAAAGCCAATAGCAATTATGAATAGAATAATTAAGGTACATTCTAATAAAAATGATCTGATTTTAGATTTTTTTGCTGGAGCAGGAACTACAGGTGAAGCTGCAATAATTAATGAAAGAAACGCTATTCTTATTGATAATTATGATCAGGCTATAAATATCATGAAAGAAAGATTCAAGAATCAAAAGAATCTAAAAGTTATCAATCATTAAAATTATATTATCTATAAATGCAATCAAACAAAGAAATAAATAATACTTCAGTAGTAATAATAGGAGCTGGGATTGCAGGTCTTTGTATTAGTTATTTTCTTTCTAAAAAAAATATAAATCATATTATTTTAGAAAAAGGAGTTATAGCTAATAGTTGGGTAAATGAAAGATGGGACAATTTTTATTTGGTAAACCCAAACTGGGCAATGAAAATTCCTGAATTTGACATTGATTCAAATAATTTTCCCTTTGATAATCCTGACGGATTTTTAAATAAAAAAGAAGTTATAAACTATGTTCAATCATTTGCTAAATTTATAGGAAGTAAAATTTATGAAAATGAAAAAGTTGAAAATATTTCTAAAGAAAAAAATCAATACAAAATAATAACATCTAAGAAAATAATAAACTGTAATATAGCTGTTATAGCAAGTGGGGCATTTGGAAACGCACATAAGCCTGAAATAAGTAAAAAAATAAATAGCAAACTATTTCAAATACACTCATCTCAATATAAGAACTCCTCTCAATTACCAAAAGGTAAAGTTATAGTTGTTGGCTCTGGACAATCTGGAGCACAAATTGCAGAAGATTTATTAACTTCAGGAAAGGAAGTTTGGTTAGCTGTTAGTAAATGCGGAAGAAGACCAAGGTCATATAGAGGTAAAGATTCTTCTTGGTGGAATTATGAAATGGGCCTATTTAACAAAACAATAGATGAAGTCCCTTTTGCAAATAGATGGAAATGTAGCGCACATACTTCTGGCAGCATGGGAGGACATGATATAAATCTCTTAGATTTAAGAGAAAAAGGATTAAATATATGTGGAACAATCAGAGAATGTAAAAAAGATAATTTAATAGTAAACGATGATTTATTTGAAAATATTAAGTTTTCTGATGAATATGCAATAAACTGGTCTATTGAAGTAGATAAATATATAAATAAAAAAAATATTAGTACTAAGACCGAACATTTACACACTGATAAAAGGATTATTTCAGATCAATTAAAATCAATTGACAAACTAAACTTAAACTATGAAGAAGATAGTATTATTTGGTCTACAGGATTTCGATATGATTATGACTGGATTGATCTAGATGTTACTGACGATAATAATCATCCGATACAAAGAAGAGGAGTAACTAAATATAAAGGTTTGTATTTTATGGGGCTTCAATGGATGCATTCTTCAAAATCTGCTCAATTTATAGGGGTTGCAGAAGATGCTAATTTTATAGTAAGAGATATTCTGTCAAAAAATTTACTCTAAGCTGATTTTAAAAAGTTTATATAATAATTTCAAAAGGTAAACAAAATAATAAAAATGAATTTATATAAAATCAACCTATTCATAAGTTTCTTAAGTTTGTTTTTGGTAACAATATATTTACTATTTTTTACTGAAATTATTATCTCTTATATAATTCCAGTAATTATTTTAATCTTAGTTTTATTATTAATGGGGATTCTTCTAAAAGTAAAATCAAAATAAAATAATGTTTTTTTTGTAAAATAAAATAATAAAATGTAATTTATGAAAAAGGATGAATGTGAAAATAAATATTGTAAATGCAATCCTTGCAGATGCATAAATTGTGACTGTAATGATGTCATCAATAATAAATGCAATGAAACTTACATCTAAATGAATACCTTAATTTAAAAGCTATAAGGAAAGATTATGACTTCAATAGAAAAAAAAATAGTTGGGCCGATGGTTGCAGTAGCAACTCCGTTCAAAGAAGACTACTCAGTAGACTTTGATGCATTTGCATCAAATCTGAACTTTATGATTAATAAAGGATTATCAAACGGGAATTCAACATTATTAATTGGTGGAGCAGGAGGCGAGCATCCTGCATTAAATGTGAATGAAAGAATTGATTTAATGAAGATTGCTATAGACTCTACTGATGGCAAAGTTCCTGTATTAACATCAATCCAGCATACTGATTGGAGAGAAATAGTCAGAATGGCTGTTGCTGCATCCAAACTAGGAATATACGGATGCCAATTAGGACCAACTTATTATTATATGCCAACATCTAACGATGTCTTAGATTTATTTAAGAGAGTATCAAGTGAGACTGATGTTAATATAATGATTTATCACACTTGGTGGGATGGATTTATAATGGATTTTGACTTACTCGATCAATTAGTTGAAATATCCAATGTTAATTCAATTAAGTGGAGCCATGAAGACATACAGCTATTTAAAGAGGGCCTTGAAAGATACTCAGGCAAGGTTTCAATGATAGATAACTCAGGAAACCATATTCTTAGCAATATTTATGGCGCTACTGGATTTATCACACACTTAAGTAGTTTTTGGCCTGAATATCCAAGATTAATTTGGGATTCAATGATTGAAAAAAATTATGATAAAACTAAAAAGCTTCTTTCTGGCTTTAAGTCAGATTGGATGAAATGGGTTGGGAAGGTAGTTCAAGAAACAGGTGGAGAAGGTCCGTTTATAAAAGTTGCGATGGAACTAGTTGGTTTAAAAGCTGGACCTCCTAGACCTCCTTCCAAAACTCCTTCTAAAAACTTAATAAATGAACTAGATGAAATTCTAAATAAACATAATGTTCCTAGGTATAAATAAATGAAAGAAAGTCCAGAAAATACTGAAGAGTATAGATATAAAATTCGACATTCAGCTGCTCATTTATTAGCTGAAGCTGTGTTAAAGAAACATCCAGATGCAAAATTGACAATTGGTCCTCCAATAGATGACGGTTTTTTTTATGATTTTGATGTTGATATAACTTTCTCTCCACAAGACTTAGCCTCAATCGAAAGAGACATGAAAAGATCCGTAAAAAGAAATACTAAGTTTGAGAGAAATGAATTATCTAAGAAAGAGGCATTAGAAATTTATAAAGATAATCCATATAAAATAGAAATTATAAATAGCATGCCTGAAGATGAAATAATCACAGAATATAGTCATTCTGATGGGAAGTTTAAGGATCTATGTGAAGGAGGACATGTTGAAAAAACAGGCGAAATAAAAGCATTAAAACTTTTATCAACAGCAGGTGCATATTGGAGAGGTGACGAAAATAATAAAATGCTTCAAAGAATTTATGGTACTGCCTGGGAGTCTGAAGAGCTTCAAAAAGACTATCTAGATAAAAGAGAAAAAGCAATAGAAAGTGATCATAGAAAACTAGGAACATCTTTAGAGTTGTTTTTTTTGGATCCTATAAGTCCTGCTAACCCCTTTTTTTTACCAAATGGGGCCTTTATATATAATAAATTACTTGAATTTGTAAGAGAGTTATACGAAAAATATGATTACGAAGAAGTAATAACTCCTCAACTCTTTTCAACGGATTTATGGAAAATGTCGGGACATTATGATTTCTATTTAGATAATATGTACATGATGGAAATTGATGACAAAGAAGTTGGTGTAAAACCAATGAATTGTCCAGCCCATGCAATTATTTATAAATCAACTTTAAGATCCTATCGGGACCTTCCGCTAAGACTTGCTGATTTTGGAAGACTTCATAGATATGAAAGATCAGGGGTTACTCATGGTCTAACTAGAGTTAGATCTTTTTCTCAAGATGATGCTCATATTTTCTGTGATCAAAAAGATGCTGCCAATGAGGTAAAAAAATTTTTAGAAATGCTAAAAGAAAGTTACTCAGCATTTGGATTTGATAAACCCAGGATGACATTATCTTTAAGGCCAGAAAAAAGAGCTGGTAGCGATGAAATGTGGGATTTAGCTGAAGAGCAATTAAGAAAAGTAATAAAAGAATTTGACTCAAACTTTGAAGAAGTTGAAGGTGAAGGTGCATTTTATGGTCCAAAAATTGATATTTTCATTCCAGATGTAATGGGAAGAGAATGGCAACTAGGCACAGCACAAATGGACTTTTCTTTACCTGAAAGATTTAACTTAGATTTTATAAATAATGAAGGAGAGAAAGAAAAGCCAGTAGTTATACATAGAGCAATGCTGGGATCCATAGAACGGTTTATAGGTATTCTTTTAGAGCATACTGGCGGTGATCTCCCTTTTTGGTTAGCCCCAAACCAGATCAATATTATACCCATTTCGGATAAACACTTAGAATACTCAAAAAAAGTTCAAAATATACTTTTAGAAAAAAAATATAGAGTCAATATAGATGATTCAAATGAAAGACTTGGACAAAAGATAAGAAACAGTGAGTTAAAAAAAATCCCTACTATGTTAATAATTGGAGATAAAGAAATGGAATCAAATACTTTATCAGTTCGAACTAGAAAACTTGGGGACCTTGGAACCCTTTCTCAAAAAGAATTTATAGAAAAATTAATAACCCTATAAAATAGTTTTATATTTTTATCAGTTTTCGCTATCATATAAGCAAATAAGATTATAGAATCAATACGAAAACCATTTAATTTGATTCAAAGAGGAACAAAAATGGCTGAAAAAGAGGTTTCATTAAATAGAGGGCTTCAAGGTGTATATCTTGATAGAACAAATACAACTTTTATAGATGGAAAAGAGGGCGTATTAGAATATAGCGGATATAATATCCACGACCTCGCAGAAAACTCTAATTTTGAAGAAACTTCTTACCTACTCATGTATGGAGAGCTTCCAAATCAAAATCAACTAAATGAATTCGACAAATCACTCAAAAATGCAAGAGTCCTTCCCCAACAGGCATATGACGTTATAGATATTGTAAAAGATTCTCATCCTATGGATGTGCTAAGAACTACTATTTCTGCCCTATCATCTTTTGATGATGACAGGGATGATTTTTCAGAAGATGCTATTATTAGAAAAGGAATTAGACTAACTTCTCAGGTTCCAATTATTGTTATGGCGCATAACAGAATGAGAAAAGGCTTGGATCCTATTGAATCTTCAAAAACACTTCCCCATGCAGCAAACTTTTTGTACATGCTAGAAGGAGATGAGCCAACTGAAGATACTGCAAAATTAATGGATACTGATTTTGTTGTTCATGCAGACCACGGGTGCAATGCCTCTGCTTTCACTACAAGAGTAGTCACAGGGACTAATGCTGATTTCTATGGTTCAATAACTGCAGGAATTGCTGCATTATCAGGACCTTCTCATGGAGGAGCAGCAGAAGGAGTAATGGAGCTAGCTAAAGATGTTGGAACTCCAGAGAATGCTGCAAATCATGTAAAAAATCTTCTTGCCAACAGAGAAAGAGTTATGGGATTTGGTCATAGAGTTTATAAAGCAGCTGATCCCAGAGCAAAGCATTTAAAAGAGGGAGTTAAAAAGCTAAGTGAAGAAAAGGGCGAAACAGATTGGTATAAAATTCTGCTAGCTGTTCAAGAAGCTATGACACCTTATGCAAGAAGAGGAATTCATGCTAATGTAGATTTCTTTGCAGGCGCAGTTTACTATCTAATTGGAATCCCAAAAGATCTATTCGTGCCTATTTTTGCTGTTGGAAGAATCCCTGGATGGACTATACAGATTTTAGAACAGATGAGACATAATATTTTGATTCGCCCTTTATTACAATATACAGGTGGGCGTTCTAAAGAATATATTCCCATAAACAAAAGAGACTAGAATTAATAATTTAGTAGAACATCTAAGAAATTTAATTTCAAAACAAGGAAAAATTTCATCTAAGGATTTCATAAATATTTGTCTATATGGTGAATATGGTTATTATACCCATACTAGAAGTTTTAAGAATGCATACTTAAAGGACTTTGCTACATCCCCCCTTTCCCATCCATTATTTGGCTACCTTATATCAATTTTTTTAGATAAATTAATAAAATCATTTAACATAAATAAAGAGATTAAGATTTTTGAATTTGGTGCTGGAAATGGAACTCTTGCATATGACATAACCAAGGGATTCGAAAAAATTGGACAAAAAGATTATGAATATACTGCAATTGATATAACTGAATCAAATTCTATTTTTCCTGTCACGAATAAAATTGATAATTTAAAGAAATCAAATGGTATTATCATTTCAAATGAATTGTTTGATGCTATGCCTCATCATTTGTTTACAGTTAGGAATGGAATAATTTTTGAAAAATATGTAGAAATGCATAACGATGAATTTAAGGAAACCATTGATCTTCCTTCAGATAATTGCATAACGGATAGGTTAAATGATATTTCTTCAAATCTAGAAAATATCGAAGGCGAAGTTATGTGCTGTAAAAATATAATATGGGATAAGTTCAATTCACTCATTGATAAGGGGTATATTCTAACTTTTGATTATGGAATGAGAGAAAAGGATTTGTTTTATAACGGAAAAAAAAATTCTTTTATGAGTGTAATAAATAATCATAATTTTTATAATGAATATTTTTATAAACCAGGATTATCTGATATTACTTTTCAGGTTGATATGGATTATTTAAATAAAGAATTAACTAAAAGAGGTTATAACAATCTGATAATTTCAAGCCAAAGACAATTTCTCTATGACTTAGGACTGGGAGAAAGCTTAGTTTATTTATCAAAATCTAATCTTAAAACTGAAGAAATAACAAAAAATAGATATGCTATAAATCAACTTATAAAGCCAAATGGGATGGGTAACTACTTTGTAAGACTAGATTCTAATTTTAAAAAAAATCTTCCTTTTGACCAAATAGAAATAAATGAAAAACATATAGAAATGACCCCCTTAATAGAGCAATTCCCTCAAAGATTTGAGTTGCCGGGTATTTATAATCAAAATATGATAATAGATGAGGAAATAAATAAATGAAGAAAACAGTATTAAATTCTAAGCATAAAGAATTAGGTGCAAAGCTAGTAGATTTTGCAGGTTGGGAAATGCCAATAAATTATCCTGCAGGAATAATAAAGGAATCTTCTTTTGTAAGGGAATCTTGTGGGATGTTTGATGTATCTCATATGGGAAGAATAGAAATATCTGGAAAGAATGTAAAAAGATATATAGAAAAAATATTACCTATTGATATTAATGCAATAAAAAAATCTGCTGCAAAATATACATTGCTAATGAATGAAAAAAAAGAAATTCTTGATGACTTAATAATTTATAAGAAATCTGAAGATAAGTACTTATTGGTTATAAATGCTTCTAATACAGACGAGGATTTGAACTGGTTCAAAAAAATGAATGATGGTATAAATTTAGAAAATATAACATCGAGTACTGGAATGATTGCTATTCAAGGGCCAGAAGCTATAAACAAAATTAATTCTCTTTCAAATAATTCATTAGAAAATTTAGGCAGATATAAGTATAAAGAAATTAAGTTAAAAAACTACAATGTTTTCGCGGCTCGAACAGGTTACACAGGAGAAGATGGGGTTGAAATAATTTTTAATAATAACGATGCAGAAAAGATTTGGGAAATTCTTTTAAAAAAAGAGATTAAGGCCTGTGGATTAGGTGCACGAGATTTATTAAGAATTGAAGCAGGCCTTCATTTATACGGGCACGAAATAAACAAAAACTCAAACCCCATTGATATTGGATTGGGCAGATTACTGGAATCAAAGAGTAAACATTATATAAATCATAAATATATAACAGGAGAAAAAATAAAAAATGGGACTGAGTCTATTGCCGGGCTAATAATCAAAGATCGTGGTATTGCTAGAGAAGGTAATGAGATACATATAAATAACAAAATTATTGGATTTGTTACTTCTGGCACTCATTCGCCTAGACTTAAAAGTGGAATAGCAATTGGAATAATAAAAAAAGATTACAATATTATCAATGATACGGTTAAAATAAAGGTAAGAGAAAAATTTCTTGAAGCTGAGATTGTAAAGCTTCCATTTTATAGGAGAAGAAAATAAATGAGCGATATTCCTGAAAATCTAAAATATTCAAAAGATCATGAGTGGGTTGAAATAAATGAAAACCTTGCGACAATAGGTATCACATTACATGCTGCAGAATCTCTCGGAGATATAGTTTATGTTGATGTTAATTCTTTAAACAAAGATTTAGGCCAGTTTGAAAAATTTGGAGAAATAGAATCGGTCAAAGCTGTTTCAGATCTGTTTGTTCCTATTTCAGGCAAAGTTGTAGAAATAAATGAGAGCCTTTTGAATAATCCTGAATTTGTTAATGAAGATTGTTATGAAAAAGGCTGGATAATAAAAGTAGAAATAAATGATAAAAATGATTTAGAAGAATTATTAGATTCTGAGGAATACAAAAAAATAACATAATGAAAAATTCTCCATATATACCAAGTACAGATTCAGATAAACAAGATATGCTCAAAATAATTGGAGCAGATAATTTTAAAGCATTACTCAATGATGTCCCTGAGAAAAAACTTTTTCCTGCACTTAATCTCAAAGAAGCTTTATCAGAACAAGAGTTAGTTGAATTTTTTCAATTAATGGCAAATAATAATTTTTCTGCAAACTCTATTGGAAGTTATATGGGTGGAGGGGCTTACAATCACTATATTCCATCCACGGTAAAATCCATGATTCAAAGAGGAGAGTTTCTTACTTCTTATACTCCATATCAACCAGAAGCTTCTCAAGGGACATTGCAGGTAGGTTTTGAATTTCAATCTATGATAGCTCAACTTTTCGATATGGAAGTATGTAATGCCGGAATGTATGACGGGCCAACAGCATTGGCAGAGGCCGCTCTAATGGCTTGTAGAATCAAAAGAAACAATACTATCGTTATTCACGATAGTATTTCAGAAAAGTCTCTAGAAGTTATTAAGTCTTATTCAAAATGGCAAAATATTAATTTAATTAATTACAATGAAATAAATCATGATGATTCAGAATACGGATGCCTATTAGTTCAGTCTCCAAATCAATATGGTGAAATAGAAGATGTAGAAAAACTTGCAGATGAAATTCATTCAAAAAATGGCTTAATCGTTCAGCATACATATCCTATTTCATTAGGTTTATTAAAGCCTCCAGGACAGCTAAATGTTGACATAGCAACAGGAGAAGGACAGCCTCTTGGAGTTCCTGTTTCCTTTGGTGGGCCCTTTATTGGGCTTCTAACATGTAAAAAAGATTATATCAGGCAACTTCCTGGAAGAATAATTGGCCAAACTGTCGATAAAAATAATAAAACATCATATGCACTCACTCTTCAAACAAGGGAACAACATATTAGAAGAGAAAGCGCTACTTCAAATATTTGTACAAGCACCCAATTGATAGGACTGATGGTAGCTGTATATTTAGCAACCATGGGGCCTAACGGTATTAAGAGTGTTGCCGATACATGCTATCAAAGAGCTCATTATTTTGCGAATGAATTAGACAAAAAGGATAACTTCAAATTAATTTCAGAAAACTTCTTTAATGAGTTTGTTATTGAATCAAATATTGATATTTATAAAATAAATCAATTCTTATTAAAAAATAAGATTGAAGGGGGAATAGATGTTTCAGATCAAAATAGTAATAAAATAATGTTTGCAGTAACTGAGTTAAATTCACCAGAAATAATTAATAAAACCCTTGAGCTCCTAGGAGGAGAAATTGATTAATAAAGAACAACCTCTTTTGATGAATCAATCAAAAAAAGGAAGAAAAGCTATCAATCTACCAAAAAGTGGAGTACCCGAATCAAAGCTTCCTGATTCTAAGTTTCTTAGAAAAGAGATACAACTCCCCGAAGTTGCTCAATTAGATCTAATAAGATATTTTACCAATCTTTCATCCTTGAATTTTTCTATAGATACAAACTTTTATCCATTGGGATCTTGTACTATGAAATACAATCCAAAGATCAATGAGCAAATTGCTGCAATAGATGGATTTGCATCATCCCATCCAAATCAATCAGATGATAATATCCAAGGTAATCTTGAAATTATGTATGATTTGCAAAATGAACTTGGAGAAATTACAGGCTTACCTGCAGTTTCATTAGCACCCTTAGCAGGTGCTCAAGGAGAATATGCAGGCCTTTTGATCGCTAGAGAATATCATTCTCAAAATAATCAGGAACATAAAAATATTGCACTTATTCCTGACTCAGCCCATGGAACCAATCCAGCTTCGGCTTCTATGGCTGGATTAGAAGCTGTAACAATTAAGACAACTAAAGAAGGAGATATAGATCTAGAAGACCTAAAAAATAAAGTTAACGAGAACGTAGCTGTATTAATGTTAACTCTGCCTTCAACTTTAGGTTTATTCGAACCAAATATTTTAGAAATAACAAAAGTCATACATGATAACGGAGGCTTAGTATATGCTGATGGTGCAAACTTAAATGCATTACTAGGAATAACAAAATTTGGAGAATTAGGTATTGATATCTGTCATTCAAACTTACACAAAACATTTTCGACTCCCCATGGTGGTGGTGGGCCTGGATCAGGACCTGTTATGGTTGCAAAATTTCTAGAAAAATATTTACCTTATCCCCATATAAAAAAAGATGGTAATAAATTTAGAAATTACAAACCTGAATATTCCGTAGGTAGACTTAATGGATTCTATGGATCTTTCGGAATCTTAGTTAGGGCTTATGCATATATAAGATCCCTAGGAGCTGAAGGATTAAAAGAAATTTCTGAAAATGCAATAATAAATGCAAACTATATTCAAGAAAGACTCAAAGATCATTATGAACTAACTTCCTCTAGAAGATGTATGCATGAAACAGTTTTGTCCGCATCAAGGCAAAAAGAAGATGGAGTAAAAGCAATTGATATAGCAAAAAAATTACTTGACGAAGGATTTCACGCTCCAACTATGTATTTTCCTCTAATTGTAGAAGAAGCACTAATGATTGAACCTACAGAAAGCGAATCAAAAGAAACTATTGATAAATTTATAAAATCAATGATAAAAATTAGCGAATTATCAAAAAGCAATCCCAAGGAAATAATTAATGCCCCTATTTTTCTTCCTGTTGAAAGGCTTGATGAAGCTAAAGCTGCAAGAAATCCTGTACTTGCATGGGAAAAGAAGTGAATATAATAATTGGGAGTGATCACTTAGGAAAAGATTTTCCAGAAAAATTACAAGATTTGTTTCCGGAAGTTAATTTTATTAAAGCTTTTAGTGAAAAAGAACAATTAAATCACATTCAAAAAGCAGATGTTTATTTTGGATTCCCTTCAAAAGAAATAATCGAAAAAGGATCGAATATCAAGTGGATTGCTTGCCCTGGAACAGGTATAGATAAGATCATTAATAACTCTCAGTCACTAAATCCAAAAACAATTATAACTAATGCCCCTCTTGCACACGTAACACCAATGGCTGAACACGTTATTGGTACCATGGTGGGCTTAGCGCATTCTTTTAAAAAACTATTTGCTGATCAAATCAATAAAAAATGGGATGTTGATCAATGGAACTCAAAAATAGTAGAATTAAAAGGATCCAATGTATGTATTTACGGTTACGGAAAATTAGGTCAATCTATTGCAAAAAAGCTTAATGCATTTGAGATGAATATTTTTCCAATAGACCCTGTCAATAATACTAAAATGGGCTTTGAAAAAAGTATCTCTCACCCAAATAAACTAGATGAAATATTAAGAATTTCCAATTGGTTAATAATAGCAGCTCCTTTAATTAGAGAAACTGAAAACTTTATAAAAATTGAAAATTTATTAAGAATGCCTAAAAATAGTTATGTTGTCATAATATCAAGAGGGGGAATTATAAATGAAAATGACTTATATGAAGCTCTAAATTCTGGCCATTTAGCTGGCGCAGGAATAGATGCTACAAAAATAGAACCTCTTCCAAAATCTTCACCTTTATGGAATATAGATAACTTAATTATCTCTCAACATGCATCAGCATTATCTCCTCAAATGTATGAAGGAAGAAGAAAAATTTTTACTGAAAATATTAAAAGATTTATAAATAAAAATGAATTATTGCATAAATGTGATCTAAGTAAGGGCTATTGAGATGGAAAATGATTGGATTAGAATTAATCAGCTAAACTTTTTTTCAATTCATGTTAGAGGAAATACAGAGTGGAAATTCATGGAATTTATTTCTGATGACAATATATCTGGGATTTCTGAAATAACAGATACTCAATTAGATTCCCCTGTTTCTAAAACTATATCTAAGATTTCTAATCGACTAAGAGGAGAAAAAATATATTCTGAAAAAGAACTGATTAATATTATTGATAGTGAAAATTTAGCATCTAAAAATTTATCACTTGCTACTGCTATCAGTGGAATAAGATCTGCATTTTTAGATTTAATGTCTAAGAGAATGGAGTTGAGTCTATATAAATTCTTAAATGAAATGAACCCAGGATTAAGAGTAAAAGATGATTATAAAGTTCCATTGTATGCAAATATCAATAGATCTCTTCTTCCAAATGATGACGGGCCAGTAAATAGAAGCCCTGAGTCATTTGCAAGTAGAGCTAAAGAATTAGAACAGGAAGGATTCTTAACTATTAAATGTGCTCCTTTTGATGAGTGCAAAAGCCCTTTTACAGAAAAAAACAAACTCCCCGAAGAAGCAATTCTAGGATTAGAGAGAATATCCGAAATTAGAAGCAATATTTCTAAAGAAACTAAACTGTTCGTTGACTGTCATTCAAGATTTGACCTAGATTCAAGTTATTATTTACATGATGAACTTTTTGATCGAGATATTGATTGGTTTGAAGAGCCTGTAGATCCTGAAAAAAATAAAAAAGAAATGATAAAAATCAACAACTATTCAAAAATTATAACTGCCGGAGCAGAAATGATATACGGTGCTAAAAAATTTAATGATCTACTGACAAATAGAGTTATTGATATAGTTATGCCAGATGTAAAGTTTTGTGGAGGAGCAACAGAAATCCTAGATCTAGAAAAAATAGTTGATGAACCTTCAGAAAAAATTTCTATGCACTGTCCTTCTGGGCCAGTATCTTTGCTTACTTCTGCGCATATAACATCTTCTATTTCTTCAAAACTACCATTAGAACATGCTGTTAAAGAAGTTCCCTGGAGGCATGAAGTTATGCTGCCCTTTGAAAAAATAACAAATGGTGAAATTCATATTCCTGAAGGAAATGGGATTGGAGCAACATTAAATCCTGAAATTATTTATAAAAAAGGTAAAGTTTGGCAAGAATAAATTTATAGATTAGATATTTCTTTTCTTTTTTTTCTTGCTCGTAAAAAAACAAATAGTATTCCAAATACAAAAATGAGTTGCATAACTATAAAACCATAAGAAAAACTACTACTATTTAATGTTCTATTTCTTTCAAATATTTCTATCTGCTCAGAAACCACTAAAACGCTACTACCATTATCTATTTCAAAATCCATAACCCAGTTACCCTGTTTTTCTAATCTTAGAATTGCTTGATAATAGCCTTTCATTCCTGCTGATGAAAGGGCAGGTGCTTTCTTTTTATTGTCATCAAATAAAGGCGTTGCAAAAACATCTATTTTTAATTCTTCAATTGGTTCTTTCGTTAAATTATCAACAACGTTTATAGAAAATATTTGTTGGCCAACTACAGGATTTTTAGGAGATATAGAAATAGAAACAAAATAGTCGTCTACTTTTTCTTCATGAAATAGTCTATATTGTGAATAACCTTCTCCCTGAGCATAAATAAAAGAGGATTCCTGATGGTGGAATATAATTATTAAGAGAAGAAAAAATAGATATTTTAAATTTTTTTTCATAATTTAATAATACATTATGCATGGCGGTATAAAAAGAATAAAACTATCTTCTAATTCTTCCAGAAACATCACCAGATGCAACATCTAAAACCTCTTGAACTGTAGCCAGATTAAAATCTCCTTGGAAAGTATGAGCTAGTGCTGAGGCTGCAGTTCCAAATTCAACTATTTCTTGATTTGATAATTGATTGAATAATCCATAAATTAAACCAGCTGTAAAAGCATCTCCCGCTCCAACTCTATCAACTATTTGTATTTCATATTTTTTTGAAGCATAAACTTTTTCGTCATTATAAAAAAAGCCTGCCCAATCGTTATGATCAGCAGAAAAACTTTCTCTCATAGATAATCCAACTTGAGAAAAATTATACTTTTTAGCAAGATCTACTAATAATTTTTTATATGATTCATCTTCTTCAGTTTCTACGTATTCTCCCAACATTATTTCTGGATCTTTTTTCCCCCCGATAAGAATATCTGTATAGTCCATCAATGGTATCATCGTCTCTTGGGCTTCTTTTGGTGACCATAAATTAGATCTATAGTTAAGGTCACATGAAACTTTTACATTTCTTTTTTTTGCTTCATTTAAGGCATAGAAGGTTAGTTCTTTGGTTGATTTAGATAAAGATGGAGTTATACCAGAATAATGAAAGAGATCACATTTATCAAAAATAAGATCCCAATCAAAATGATCTGGTTTTATTAGAGAAAAAGAAGAACCTGTTCTATCATAGACTATATTGGAAGGTCTCATAGAGGCTCCATTTTCTAAATAGTAAACAGCAAGCCTTTCTCCATGTTTTGCCATGTAGTCAGTGTTTACTCCAAATTGTCTCACAGTATTAATACAACTTTGACCTATTGGATTGTCAGGAACAGAAGATACATAATATGTATCCATTCCAAAATGGGAAAGAGACACTGCAACGTTACACTCGGAGCCAGCATAAGTGATTTCAAAGTTTTTTGATTGTGTGAATCTCTCTTTATTAAGTGTAGTTAATCTTAATAAAATCTCTCCAAATGTTACTATTTTATTCATTTTAGAAAAAAATCCTCTTTTATTTGTATATTTATACAAATATACAATTATGATTTGAAAAATAAAACAGATAATAATTTGAATTTTTAAAGTTAGTGAATACACATAAAGAGAAAAGAGTAAAGCCTGATAAAAAGGGGGTTATATTAGCCTTTTTTTTATCTGTTCTTTGGTCAGGAAATCCTATATCTATAAAAATAGGATTAAATGATGCTCCTCCATTAAGACTTGGGTGGATGAGGTTTATATTGGGAGGCTTGGTAGCCATTGCATGGGCAATTTATAATAAAGAAAAATTTGAGATAAGCAAAAAAGAGATTTTACCCCTCCTTGGAGTCGGTTTATTATTTTCTATTCAACTTGGATTTATGAATGTTGGTCAAAATTTCACATCTGGAGGACACGGAGTTATTATGATTACAACTTTTCCTCTTTGGTCATCAATTTTCTCCCATATTTTTATACCTAACGATAAATTAAGTAAGTTAAAAATATTTGGGATGACTATTGCATACTCTGGGATCATTATTTTATTTTGGGAGTCTTTGCAAAACTCAAAAACTGATTATTTATGGGGAGATCTAATGATGCTAACGTCAGCAATGCTTTTAGGAGCTAGACAAATTTATATCTCACAGATAGCACAAGGTATTTCTCAAATTAATATTTTACTATCTCAAGCAATTTTAGGTATCGTTTCCTTTTTTTTATTTTCTTCATTTCTTGAAAATGAAAATTATTTATTTTCTTTCAGTCTTTTAGCTGCTCTTTTTTATCAAGGTGTTATTATTGCAGGGTTTGGTTTTATTGGACAAACATGGTTATTAAAAAAATATTTACCTTCTAAAATAACTATAATTTCTATTTCACAGCCTGTCTTTGGTGTTTTGCTAGCTTGGTTTATACTAAATGAAACTCCTGGAATAGAACTTATTTTTGCTACAATTTTAGTTGTAACTGGTTCATATATTTCAATAAGAACTAAGACATAAAACTAGATATTAAATTTTCATATAATAGAATTAAATAGTCATATGAAAATTTCAAACTCTAAACAAAGTGGACCGCACATAAATAAAAAAATTTTATGTATTCCTGTACATTGTGGTTATTATTTTAGCTGTCATATATCAACAAGATACCCAAATAAAGTAGATGAGAGAAAATGCTTAAGATTAAAGCATAAATCACAAAAGCCAAAGATGAGATTATCTATATTTGCAAAAGATTTACTGAAAAAATATTAAAGGTTTTTTCCTATAGTTTTATTATTGAATAAATTTTGTATTCGATTTTCATCGTAACCAATTTCTAATAAAACCTCTTTTGTATTTTCTCCCAATAAAGGAGACGAATTTAATTCAGCATTTCCGGTTGACACATTAAATATAGGTCCACTTGATTTTACTTTACTGCCTGTTTTGTGATCAAGTTCAATAACGTAATTATTTTCTATCGCTTGCATATTTTCTACTAATTCTTCTGTGAATTGCATTGGTTCACACGGAATATCGTGTGATCTTAAGTAAATTATCCAATCTTCTGTATTTTTTTGTAAAAATTTCATCTCCATTTTTTTTTCAAATGCTTTACCTATCTTAAGTAACTCATCAGGAGAAAAAACTTTATCAGTATCAAACCTAACATCTTCAATTTCAAATAAAGACGAAACTCTCTTTCTTGCATGCATTGCTAAACAGCCAAGGGCCAAAGCAGAATCTTTTGTTTTATAAGCTCTATAATATTGGGCTATTTGTGGAGCTCCTCCCTGTATAGAATATTCATTTTGAATATCTTCATAAGGCACACTTTCTTCAAAAAGTTTTTCCTTTTTATTATTAATCCATTTTTGGGCAGGACTTAAGTCTTGATCTATATTAGCAACTTGCATTGCTTGCATAGATAATGCTTGAGCCAGTAAGCTTGTTTGCAAAAGAACCCCTTTGCCCGTTTTCCTTGCTTGTAGAACCCCTGACACAACTCCCAATGCCATTGCATAACCTGTTGAATAATCTATATAAGAAGAAGATCTAACCGCACTCGGCGCTCCATTATATATTTTATTTTCTGTCGACATTATTCCTGTGTAAGCTTGCATTATCAAATCAAAGCCTGGTTCTGCAGCTTTATCACCTTTAGGACCATATGCGGTTGATTCCACGTATACTAAATTTGGATTTATTTTTGATAAAGTTTTCCAGTCATATTTTAACTTTTCAGAGGTAGATGTCCTATTATTTGAAATTACTGCATCAGCTTTTGCAATTATGTCATGGCAAACTTTTTGCCCTTCTGATGTTTTTAAATCAATACAAACACTTTTCTTACCTCGGTTTAAGGCAATAAATAATCTACTTTCTCCCTTTGGAGAACTGGGAGAAGAATGTCTCCATGGTTCACCGACTGGAGGTTCTATTTTTATTACAGTAGCACCTAAATCAGTCAGAAGTTGACCCGATGTTGGGCCTGCAACAAAGTTTCCAAACTCAACAACAATAATATCTTCAAGTGGTCCACGTAAAGTCATTTTGCTTTTTCCTAATAAAACTTTTGTTTGATTATACTAGAAAATTATTTTGAATCTATTTTTTTGAATCTATTTTTTTTGAAACTGTTTCCATATCTTTATCACCTCTTCCAGATAACAAAAAAAGGATGTCTTGATTTGGTTCAATTTCCTTCGACCAGTCTAATAAAAAACCTAAAGCATGAGCTGGTTCAAGAGCAGGGATGATCCCTTCTTCAACTGACAAAAGCTTAAATCCATCAAGCGCCATTTCGTCTGTTGCCGAAAAGTATTTAGCTCTTTCAATATCTTTTAAGTATGAATGCTCTGGGCCAACACCTGGATAGTCAAGTCCAGCAGATATAGAATGAGCCTCTTGAATTTGACCATAATTATCTTGAAGAACATAACTTAATGATCCATGAAGAATTCCTGGGGTTCCTTTGGTAAGAGTTGCTGCATGTTTTTCTGTATTTATACCTTCTCCACTTGCTTCAACACCTATTAATTCAACAGAATCGTCATTCATAAAACCTGAAAAGATTCCAATAGCATTTGATCCACCTCCCACGCATGCTAAAACATAATCAGGCAATTTTCCTGTTTTTTCAAAAATTTGATTTCTTGACTCTTTTCCTATTATTGATTGAAATTCTCTAACAATATAAGGGTAAGGATGAGGTCCTACTGCACTACCAATAATATAATATGTTGTTTCTACATTAGTAACCCAGTCTCTGATAGCTTCATTGCAAGCATCTTTTAATGTTCTTGAACCTGACGTTACCGGCTCAACTTTGGCTCCAAGCATTTCCATTCTATATACGTTTGGGGCCTGTCTTTTTATATCTTCTTCACCCATATAAACAATACATTCTAAATTTAGCATTGCACAAGCTGTAGCAGTAGCTACGCCATGCTGTCCTGCACCCGTTTCTGCTATTATTCTTTTTTTACCTAGTTTTTTAGCTAGAAGGCCTTGCCCAAGAGCATTATTAATCTTATGAGCTCCTGTATGGGCTAAATCTTCTCTTTTTATCCAAATATTTTGATTTAGTTTAGAGGACAAATTTTTAGCAAAATAAATTGGAGTTGGCCTTCCTACAAAATCTTTTTGTAAGGTAATTAATTCTTCCCAAAATGATTGATCATTTGAAATGCCTTCAAACGCCTCTTCAATTTCTTGTAAAGAAGACATTAGTGTTTCAGGAACAAATTTTCCTCCAAATTTTCCAAATCTGCCATTTGAAGAAGGCTTATTTATTTTTTTTGTTTCTTTATTCATAATTAATATATTAATTAAAGGATAACAATTACTAGTTATTTAGTCTCTAATATAGTTTTAGATAAATCAAAATTATTAAAATATGCCAAAGCTTGAACTGGTTTCTTTCCTTCAAACTGAATTATTTTTATGCAAAGCATATTAGAAGATGTATGAATATATAAGCTGCCATTAATTTTTTCGATTTTACCTGCAACTTCCGATTTATAATCAGATAAATCTAAATCGTTTATAATAAATCTTTTGCCTAAATGATAAGAATACAAGTTTGGCCAGTTATAAAAAGCTCTGAATTTCGCGAAAATAACTTCTGAAGGCTCTGACCAATTTATACTGGCAGATTGTTTCTTTATTAATGTTGTATATGAGGCTTCATCAATGTTTTGAACCTCAGGTTTTATTTTATTTTTTTCAATATCATTCAAAAGCTTATTAATAATTATTGAAGATTCAGAAAACAAAAAAGATAAAACTTCAGAATATTTTTCTTTTAATGACAATTTAAATTTTTTACTTTTATAAAGAATATCTCCTGTATCTATACCTTCATCCATCTGAATAATAGTAAATCCTGTTTCTAAATCCTGATTAATTATAGTGTTCTGAACAGGTGATGGGCCTCTGTACTTAGGTAATAGTGAGGGATGAATATTTATTGTTCCAAATTTTGGAGTTTCTATTAAGCTTTTCTTAAGTATCTTTCCATAAGCAACAACAACAGACAAATCAGGTTTTAAATTTTCTATTTTTTGTTCAAATTTTTTATCTAAAATATCAGGCTCAAATGTTAAGTATTTATCAGAAGCAAATTCTAAAATTTTAGAATTTGAAAAATTCCTTCTTTTAGTACCAGAATTTGGTTTTTTAGAAATAACAGCTACAATATCATGTTTTACTGATAATTCTTGAAGAATATTTAAAGATTCATCCGATGTTGCAAAGAATACTATTCTCATAAAATAATTAAAATTTATAATAATTTAATTATAAGCGTTTATGTATCAAAAAAAGTTTTTTTATCTTGTTGAATAAAAATATCTAAAGAAAAAGAATAAAAAAAACAAAAATAAATAATTTTTATTTTTTTTAAGACTTTTTTTAATTTTTTAATATGCTATTTTTTGATAATGCGGTAATTATTGTTTCTATTTTTAGAAATATTTCAGATTTTCTTCGTCGCAACGAATCGCTAAATAAATGATTATTTACATTTAATTTTTTTAACTTAGGAGTTAAAACTGGATAATTTTAATGCAAAAAATATATGGTCTGGAGCCCTTGGATATTTAGAAATGGTTGTCCAGGAAAGCATGTTTAAGACTTGGCTTAAAAATACAAAAGGGCTCATTATAGAAGAAGACCAACTTATAATTTCAGTAGAGAGTATCTTTGCTGTAGAGATGCTTACCCAGAGATTAGAAGACTCTATTAATGAAGCTTTATTGCAAACTATAGGAAGAAAGTTCAAACTCAAGTATGTTCTTACAACTAATGATTTAAAAGAATCTAATAAAACTGATTTAGGAAAAATCAAGGGATCTTGGGTAAATCCAAAATTTAACTTTGAAAACTTTATTACAGGTTCTTCAAATTACTTGGCTTACGCTGCTGCTAAAAAAGTTTGTGAAACTCCAGGCTCTCTATATAACCCTTTATACATATACGGAGAATGGGGATTAGGAAAGACTCATTTAATTCAATCTATAGCAAAAACCTTAAAGATTAAAGGACTAGATATTGTTTCTGTAACTGGAGAGTCCTATACAAATGACTTTGTAAAATCGGTAAAGAACAATAACTTGAATGAGATGAAAAAATATAGAGATTGTGACATTTTTATTATTGATGATATTGATTTTTTTTCAGGAAAAAAACAAACAGTAGAGTCTCTCATTCATATAATAAATCAACTTCAGCTGTCAGAAAAACAGGTTATCGTAACATCATATAATCATCCTAATAAAATAAATATGTCCTCACGCTTAACATCAATTTTAAAATCTGGGTTAATTGTAAAAATTCAAACCCCAGATAAAGAGACAGCTAAAAAATATATCTTAAAAAAGTTTAAAGAAAATTTTAGAACTTATGATGAGAAATTAATAGACTTCATATCCTCAAAGAAATTCAATTCTTTTAGTGAGATTGAAGGAATTATAAAATCATTAGTTGCACATACAGAGTTATTAAACAAAAATGTTTCCGAAGAAATGGTTGTGAATATTATTCAAGATTATAAGCTTGAAAACATTAAAGACATTACCATTTCAATTGAAAAGATCTTTGCTCTTATAAAATATATGTTTGGAATTGATGAAATTGATTTAAAGAGTAGAAAAAATGATAAGAAAACAAATTACGCAAGACAATTTGCAGCTTACCTATTAGTAGAAAAATCTAATTTCTCTACCTCTCAAGCAGGAAAATTACTTGGTAATCGAAATCATTCAACAATCATTTATTCTGTAAACAAAATAAAAGAAGAACTGTCTAAAAATGTTCAACTAAAAGCAGAAATAGAGAAAAGTATTCTACAAAATTAAAAAAAATTCTAAAAATAAATTTTTTATAAACATTTATTAACGTTTTTCAACAAAAATATTTATATATAAATAGGATAGTCTATTAACAATTTCAACATACTTAAATATTAATATTAAAATATATATATATGATAGATAGATTAATAATTAAAGTTAAATCTGGTGATGGTGGAAAGGGATCTGTTAGTTTCAATAGAGACTCTAAAAACTCAAGAGGGGGTCCTGATGGGGGAAGTGGTGGCAAAGGAGGGAATATTATACTCAAAGCCAACTCTAATTTATCAGATTTAAATAAATATAGTTTTCAGAAAAAATTCATAGCTGAAAATGGAACCGATGGTTCTAAACAAAAAAAATCAGGTTCAAATGGAAAAGATTTGATCTTAGATCTACCTGTTGGCTGTCTAGTATGGGAAATTGATGGTAATAAGAGAAATTTAGTCGCCTCAATGATTAATGAAACATCCGAAATAAATTTATACGACGGGGGAAGTGGTGGTAAAGGTAACACATCTTTTGTTTCATCTCAGAATAAGGAACCTCTGTTGGCTGAATCGGGTCAAACGTCTCAAGTTTATAGCTTAGAATTAGATTTTAGAATATACTCTGATATTTTATTGTTAGGCCCTCCCAATGTTGGAAAATCTACATTTCTATCTTCCGTATCGAATGCAAGACCAGAAATTAAAAACTATCCTTATACAACTAGAGAGCCCATAATAGCTATTGCAAAAATTAATTATAAAAATATAAAAATTGTTGAGTTACCCTCTATAGATAATGGTAAAGGACTAGGAATTGATTATACAAAACACCTATATGCAGCAAAACTGATATGTCTTACTTTTGAATATAACGATTCCCTAGAAACTCAGATATCCAATTTGACTAATTATATATCTTCTTCTCATTCTAGCCTTATGTCAAAAAACTTTATAATATTAATAACTAAATCAGATACTATTTCTAATGTTGAAAAAAATAAAATTAAAAATATAGTCTTTGATAAATTTCCCTTTATAAAAGTTTCACCTTTTTATTTTTCATCAAAAAACTCAAAAGATAGTGCAGACATTTTTAGTCATATTGAAAATAATTTAAATCAAGATAAATATTTGCAAAATGATCGATTTACTCCGATTATTACTTTGCGAAATACCAATATAAAGAAAATCCAAATAACAGACAATATTTATGAAATATTAGATAAAAATTTTATTCAGTTAGCAGAAGGTTCTGATTTAAGTAACTGGAAGGCATTAGTCCAGTTTCAATATAAGCTAAAAACCTCTAAAATTTCTAAAGATCTTACTGATTTAGGTATAAAAAAAGGTGATAAATTAAGAATTTCTAATTATGAATTTACCTGGGAAGAATAAATTAATTAATAATATTATTTTTGGGGGTACCTTTGACCCTATTCATAACGGACATATTGAGATTATAAAAAAAATCAAAATGTTATTTAATCCAAAAATAATATATGTGATCCCCTCAGGGAACCCTTATATGAAACCTAAACCTCCAGTAGCCTCGCCCATTGAGAGGCTTCAAAT
>CEOF01152415.1_pt1 | contig 33698 bp, 31 predicted proteins | sample 361311 | NCBI WGS metagenome assembly CEOF01 (sample SAMEA2619667, study PRJEB7988) | marine metagenome | biome: marine biome (ENVO:00000447); feature: surface water layer (ENVO:00002042); material: "saline water (ENVO:00002010), including plankton (ENVO:xxxxxxxx)" | depth 5 m
ATATTTTTTTTTTATAATTATTTTTTTTAAATAAATTTTTATTAAGAAATTTAAGTTTAAATTTAAATAATATTTAAAAAAAAAAACGATTGATGTTAAAAACTTGTTTAGTAAAAATATTCTATAATTATTATTTTTAATATTTGTTTTATTGAAAATAAAACAATCAACATCAAAATTTTTTTCAATAAGCTTATTACAAGTATTATGTACTTGAACTTGGGCCCCACCCGCTTGAGGGAAAAAAGTACCAGCTACAAGTGCTATTTTCATAACATGCTTAAAATAAAAGATCTTAGAAAATTAATATTAAAATAAATAATATATCATAAATTTTGTATACAAAAATTAAAAGTTTTGATTGTTTGTTTTATGTGTTAATAAACATAGTATTAAATTATGTTCACCGCTATTGTTCCTTTGCGATCAGGCTCCAAAGGTATTAAAAATAAAAATTTAGTTAGTTTTAAAAATCATAGTTTAGCAAATTTTACAATCAAAAAGCTTTTAAAAATTAAACTAATAGACAAAATATATATTCTTACAGACTCTGTTAATTATAAAAAAAAAATAATTAAAAATAAAAAAATTGATCTTAATTATATAAGACCTAAAAACTTATCAAAAAAAAATAGTTCTATTTATGATTTAATTGATAATTTTTTGAGTTTTCAAGAAAAACATAAAAAGAAAATGGAAAAAATTCTTCTTTTTCAAGTAACATCTCCTTTACTTAAAAAGAGAGAAATTATTGAGACATTAAAATTTATAAAAAAAAAAAGGATATCCTCTTTGTTTCATATATCAAAAATGATTGAAGCACCGGAGGACTGCATTAAAGGAAAAGGTATAAACTGGAGACCTTTAAATAGAAAAAGAAAAATAAATAGGCAAAACTATTTTAAAAACTATAATTTTATAACAGGATCTCTATTTTATTTTACTAAGGATTTTTTTAAAAAAAATAAAGTAACTTATAATAAGTCAAGTTATGCGTATGAAGTGGATAAAATAAACTTTGTTGACATAGACACTTCTTTTGATTTAGAAATCGCTAAAAATTTAATTAACCAAAGAATAAGGAATTAATTTCTAAATCTGTTAATCATAAATTTTTTTATTTTTAACTCTTTTTTTGAAGGTATTTTTTTCTCATTTCCTAATAAACTTAAAATATTTTCTGAAACTGTTTTTATTTCCTTTAGATCTGCAAAATTAGCAGACAGTATATGATCGGTACCCATCATATTTTTATCTAGAGTAAAATGCTTTTCTATAACTGTTGCGCCCAATGAAACAGCTGTTAAACATGCTAGATTACCAATACTATGATCAGAGTAACCAATCTCATGATTTTTAAAATTTTTTTTTAAAACTTTAATTGCTAAAAGATTTGCATTTTTATATTTTAAAGGATATTCACTAACACAATGCATTATAACCACTTCTGAATTATTTAAATATTTTAGTGAATTTTTTATTTCACTTATATTAATTAACCCTGTAGAAAAAAAAATTTTTTTACATTTTTTATCAAGATATTTTAAAAGATTTTTATCTTTATTTTTACATGATGCAATTTTAATTTTTTTTAATTTTAGATCTTCACAAAGAAACTCTGCTCTTTCCATGCTAAATGGCGAGCTCATAAAGTTTATTTTATTTTTATTACATTCTCTTAATAAAATTCTATGGTTATTATTTGATAATGAAACCTTTTTAAACCATTGAAACTCGGGATCATTATTTTTTAGACACTGTTCATTGTATGATTGAAACTTAGCAAAATTTGCTCCGGCCTTCCTAGCCAATAAAATCATTTTTTTTGCAATGTTTATATTTCCTAAATGGTTCTCTCCAATCTCAGCGATTAACGTGATTTTTTTTTTTCTTGATTTATCGGTAGGCATAATGCATATGCTATTGAATTATTATGCACAATTCAATTAAATTTAAAGTTGGTTTTGATGTAAGGGGACAAAAAAAACTTTATAATTATTTTGACCAAATACTTAAAAATAATCAGTGGAGTCACGGTAAATTTACCAAATATTTTGAGGAAAGATGGTCAGAATACAATAATCTATATTCTGTGAGTTTTTCCAGCTGGACAGGTGCAGCAGAAGCAACTTTAAAATTTTTTAAATTAGAGAATAAAACAATATTATGCCCATCAAATACGTTTCAAGCTACTCCTATGGTGACTAAACTTTGTGGATCAAGAATTAAATTCGTAGATTGCAATAGAAATGATTTGTGTATCTCTTTTGAAGATTTAAAAAAAAAAGTAAAAAAATACAAACCTAAAGCAGTTTGGGTAGTTCATATTGGTGGTCATATATCTTTTGAAATTGAAAAAATTTCAAAATTTTGTAAGCAAAATAAAATATATCTTATAGAAGATTGTGCACATGCGCATGGTGCTATTTACAAAGGTAAAAAGGCTGGATCTTGGGGTGATGCAGGTGTTTATTCTTTTTATGCTACTAAAACTATTTCAACAGGTGAAGGTGGAATGTTAGTTACTAAAAATAAAAATTTATTTAAATTTGCAAATGAATATAAAAATTATGGAAAACCACAAAATAAAATAGGCAAAAACTTTCGTTTGAGTGAATTTAATGCAGCTATTGGATGTGTTCAGCTTGACTATTTAGAGGATATTATAGATTGGAAAAATAATTATGCAGAAAAATTGAAAAAAAAATATCATAATTATCTAAAACTACCCGAAAATATGCGGTCTGGTTATTATAAGTTTATTATATTTGAGAAAATTAACTTTAGCACCGGAAAGGTATATGATAAAGGTTGTCATGAAATTTTTGGTGATAAGAGCTATTTACCAAATACTAAGTGGGTAAATAAAAATCACTGGTGTGTACCAATTTATTATAGACAAAAAAAATTATGAAAATTGTAGTCACAGGTGGATCAGGATTTATAGGAAGTCATATTGTTGAGGAATTATCAAAAAATAAGAAAAATAAAATTTATATATTTGATATAGTAAAACCGGACTTTAATTTACCAAAAAACGTTAAATATATTGATGGTGACATCAGTTACAAAACATCAATTGATAAAGCTGTAAAAGGTGCAACTGAATTATATGATTGCGCTGGAGTTTTAGGAACACACGAATTGGTTTTTCAAACTGAAAGGGCTATTGACACAAATATAAAAGGTGCCTTTAATGTTATACAGTCTTGCATAGATAATAATGTAAAAAGAATTTTCCACCCGACCAAACCATACTTTAAAACTCATTGGGAAAATACCTACACTATATCAAAAATTACTGCAGAAAATTTTTGTAGAATGTTTAGGGAAGTTTATAAAATGGATATTACAATACTTAGATGGATGAATGCTTCAGGTCCAAGGCAACATCTATTTCCAGTAAGAAAGTTTGTACCATTAGTAATATGCCAGGCCTTAATGCATCGTGATATACAAATCTATGGTACCGGGAAACAAACAGTTGACATAATTGATGTAAGAGACATTGCTAAGATTGCAATTAAAGCGGTTAGATCTGGCTTAGGCAAAAGCAAAGAAGTATTAGATGTTGGATCAGGTTATGCTATTAGCTGTAACAATCTTGCAAAAAAAATAATAAAGATGACAAATAGTAAATCAAAAATTGTACATGTTCCAATGAGAATTGGAGAGGCTTTAAATACAAAAATTATTGCAAAAACGCATAAAAAATTATTCAAGCAATTAAGTTACAAACCTAAATTTACTTTAGATGAAACTATTCAAAATTGCATAGATTATACAGAAAGTTTAGGGGATGATTATTTGTTAAAAACATTAAATTTTTATAAAAAATAATTGAAAAAAAAACTAACAATCATAATAACAAATTATAACAATGATAAGTATATTTCCGAATGCATTAAAAGCATTTCCAATCAAAAAAAATATTTTTCAAAGATTGATTTAATTATTGTTGATGATTGTTCTAAAGATAATTCACTTCAAATTATTAAAAATTTTTTAAAATTTAAAAATATTAAATTAATAAAAAATAATAAAAATTTAGGGTTAGTTGGTAGTTGCAATAAGGCAATAGCTAAATCAAAAACAAATTATATTGTTAGAGTCGACTCTGATGATTATGTTTCTAAGAATTTTATAAAGTATTTCCTAAAATATATTAATAAAGGTTATGATTTTATATTCTCTAATTACAAAATTGTTTTTCGAGATAAATCAAAAAATAAAAAAATAAAAAAGTTCAACGAGCTGATATCCTGTTCTGTAGCTTTTAAAAAAAATATATTTTTAAAAATTGGAGGCTACAGAAATTTTCTATGGGAAGAGTATGATTTTTATATAAGATATTTTAAAAAAACTAAAAAGGTAAAAAAAATTGGAAATTTTTTATATTATTATAGACGTCACCAAAAAAACATGACTAATTCAAAAGTTTGGAGAAATAAAGCTTGGAAACAGTTAAAAAAAACTCACAAAAACTTAAATGTTGATGAATTAGAAAAGAAGATTATTTCAAAGTAAATATTTATTTTTCTGCTATTGCAATAATAGTATCGGAAAGATTATTTTTTTCTAAAAATTTTTTATATTTTGAATCAATTTCTTTATTATAAATTTTTTTTAATTGAACATGTCCTTCAGGTTTTTTATTCCATATCCAATTTAGATGATTGGTAAAACCATATCTTTGATAAAATACTATTTTTATTTTCTTAAATCCTGCTTTTTTCATAAATGAATACAGAGATTTTTTAGTGTGAAGAACCAAGTGTTCACTCCAAAAGGTAAAGTTTTTAAATTCTGGGATATTAAATTTTTCTAAAAGAATATCTCCAGAGTGTGGAACTTCAACAATTATTTTGCCTTTCTTATTCATTTTTCTTTTGATTTTTTTTAAAGTTTGAATCTGATTTGGTAAATGTTCGAGTACATGAAACATGGTGATTAAGTCAAAATTATCTTTAAAATTTTCAATATGAGACTCAGAATTAATGTATCTTTTATTTTTTTTTAAATAATCTAAAAATTTTTTATTAAGTTCTACACCATATAAATTCTTAGTTTTTTTTTTTGAAAGTGTCAAAAAACCTGCATACCCACATCCAAAATCACATATTTTTTTATTTGTTAAATATTTACGAAATTGTTCGTATCTTCTAAGATCATCTCCGACTACATTATTTTTTTCTGAATTTTTTTTATCTTTAAAATCTATTTTAGATGTTTTTAAAGATTTACCGTTTTTTAAATAGATAATTGATTTTTGTTTATGCCTAGATAATCCTTTTTGTTCCTCATAGTATTTGACTTTTCGCACAAACTTTTCTAAAAAAATTATCCTAGATTTTTTATCTTGATAAACATTAATCTTTTTATCTCTAGTTGTTCTGTTAATTAAAATAATATCTCTATCATGAATTAATTCATTTTTTTTTAAATCTAGATAAACAGGGTTATTAATATATTTGGTACTCAATTGGTGTAGGGTTTTTTTGGGATTTCACTCAAATTTTTTATAGTTTGATATGTAATTGCACCTTTTCCAAATATTTTCGGGTATCTTTTGGAGTATTTTTTATGTTTAATTTTTGAATTCATTAAACAGACAGTAAAAGCTAATCTCATTCTGGAAGTTTTATTTTGATCAGAACCATGTAGTAAAAAATTATTAAAAATAATACCTTCACCTGACTTCAATTCTATATATTTTACTTTAGTTTTTTTAAACTTACTCTTGTTATTTCTTGTTAAAAAATGACCATTCCCAATCTTACCATTGACATGTGATTTTTCTATAATTTTTAAACATCCCTTCTTTTTTGAAGCACCATTTAAAGACATCCAAAAAGTAAAATTTGGTTTTCCAGACATATTCCAATTATCACTTACATCTTGGTGAAAATTTAGTTTGCTTGAATGTTTTGCTGGCTTATTCAAAATCATTGCTCTCATACAAGAAACTTCTTTACCAATATAATAATTTGAAAAAAATCTTAAATATTTATTTTTTATAACTCTTAGAAAAAGATTGTCATATTCTAAATCTTTTATTTTTCTGTAATTTTTCGAAGGTCCAACAAATTCATCTGAATTTTTATTGATATTTTCATATTTTCCATTTTCTCCCTCAAGCTGAAAAAACATGCCTTTATATCTTTTTTTACCAGACATAAGGTTCAAAGCTCTATCAGTAAGCTTTTTTGAATATTCTTTTGACACTATCTGACCAAGCTTTACAAAACCATTTTCATTGTAATCTTTAATTAATTTATCTAATTTTTTTTTCATTTTTTCAAAAACCAACCAAATTTATATAAACCTAAAGAAATCTTATTTTCAATCAGAAATTTTATATTTTCATTTAAAAGTTTATTTCTTTTATTAAATATAAATTTAACATCTTTTTCTCCAATTTTTATATTAAAGTTTTTTGATATATAAATGTGGTTTTTTAAAAGTCTCGAAAGAGTATCCTTTTTTTTAACATAATATCCAAAGGGAAGTGAATAAATTAAAGGAACTTTAATACCTTTAATTTTTTTTTCATGTAGTTTGTTATTAGAATAAAAAATTCTATAATTACTTGGAAATTTAATTGTAAATTCACCATTAATATTTGTTTTTAATATTTTGATATTGGGATTATTTGAAAAATGATATATTAGATAATTTGAGAATGATAATAAAATTTTTGAAAATAATAAAATTTTATTTTTTTTCTTCAAAATTTTTTTATCAGATCTCATGGTGTCAATAATTTTACAAAATTTAACAATTTTTTTTTTTTCAATAAATTTACTTAATTTTAAGTAAGTATATTTTAAACTATTTAGTAATCCTAAATGTTGTCGTAAATTAATATGTTTAAATTTATCTATATTTTCTTTTAATCTTAAGGTTCTTTCAGGTAGCCACTCTAGAATAGATAAAATTAAAAGTAATTTTTCAAGATTTTTATATCTTAATACCTTTAAGTTAGCTCCAAAGAATCTTCTTAATTTTAAGTCATCAAATAAAATTATATTTTTAATAAACTTGGGCTGAACAATCATTATAGTAGAATAATCAAAAAAAAAATTTAATCTTATATTGTTCTTTATATCTTTTATAAATCTTTTAATCCTTTGGTTTTTTTTTTTATTAATTATCAAGAAAAGATCAATGTCAGAAAGACCTGGATTATTATAACTTCCATACTCGTATAAAGAAAAAAAATTATAATCTTTTGCAATCTTAGCAATGTGTTTTTTTGCTAAACTATAATCTTTAATATTTATTTTTTTTTTCAATTTCATTGATTAATATTTTAAAATTTTTCTGAGACTGATTTATATAATCTTTTCCTATTTTTTCTATGACCCAAATTGGAATTGTAAAAATTTTTTTTTGATTTTGATTCCATGTTTTTCTTACCTCTTCACTCTTTTTAAGAAAACTTTTTAGCTTTTTACCAACTTGTGTTTTATAAAAAAGTTTAAATGAATCTTTTTTGCTACAATTTTTGCCAATAGCACTAAAATAATATGCTGGCAAAGTATTCACATAACCTAAATGACAAAATAATTGATACATTTCTTTTTTACCTGCTTTTAATGGAACAGAAAGAAACTTATTATTTCTTGGATGATGTTTGTATTCTCCTTTTGAATTTGCCTGAACTAATAATTTATGTCGTTCTATTAAATCAAAATAAATATTTTTGTTTGGTTTCACTTCAAGGTTAAAAGTAATTTTATTATTATTTAATAAATTTAAATTTTTTTTAAAGGCTTGAAAAGGTAGGTAACTACTTTGATAATTTTTTAAATCAAATTCTGTAAACATTATAAGACCATGATGTTGAAGTTTAGTAATCGATAAAAAAATTTTGTATAATTCTTTAATGATCTTTTTTAATTCTAATAATTTTTTTTTAGATAGAAGGATATTATCTTTTATTACTACAAATGTATCAACATCACTCCAACCTTTAATATAATCTTTTGTTGCTAAACTTCCATGAATTAAAAATACTTTGAAATATTTTTGTACCTGCCTTTTTTTTAAAAAATCATAAATTTTAACTATTTTTTTTCTATATGAATAATCATGTTTAAGATATTTTTTTTTATCAAATTTTGTTAATTTTAAACTAATTTTTTTATAACGTTTATTTATGTTTATTTTTTTTAGTCTCTGATAATCATTGATTAACTCTTCAATATTTATATCATTTTTTTTTAAATAAATATACTTAGTATCAAAAAATTTATTTAATTTTTTATTCAAGATATTTTGAAAGTCTTCAATTTTATTTAACATAATTTTTTTACTATTTTTTTTAATTCAAATATGACGCTATATGTTAAATCAAAAATATATTTGTATTTTTCATAAAAATAATAAACCCATGGAGTGAAATTTGCATATTCTCTATATTTTCTTACATTTTTATCTTTTTGCAAAAAACAAGTGATATCTCCAAAGCTGTTGTTAATTTTTTTAATTTTAAATCCAAATTTATCTGCAAAATATTTTATAGAATTTATAGTAATCACATGTGTATTATTATTTCTTTTTATGGGGAATGATTCATACCTTGAAAAATCTTTTACTTGATCAACTAAAATTAGATGTCCTTTATTTTTTAAAATTTTACTTAAAATAAAAAAATCTTCCTCTACATTTGGTGATAAATTCAAAACTTTATTTATAACTACACAATCAAATTTTTTTTTTTTTCTAATTAATTCTGATTTTTTTTTAATAACGAGAAATTTTTTTTTTAAAGATTTTAATAGATAACCATTAATATCGTATCCAACTACTACATTTACTTTGATGTTTTTTGCGGCAAAAAGCATACTTCCATAACCACAACCGTAGTCTAAGAGTTTTTTTGGTGTATGGCCAGTCAGTTTAATAAATTTATTTATTAAAAATTTATCTATTTCTATTCTATTTAGATATTCCTCAGATTTAATTTTTTGTTCAACATTTAAATGGAATTTCTTAAGATTTTTCGTGTGATTTAATTTTTCTTTATAGGTATTTTTTTTAAAAAATATACCGCATTGTTTACAAAAAATATAATGAGGTGAAGCAGTTTTTGAAGAGTAAAAATTTTTTTTGTTGCAGATATGAACAACCTCATACTTTTTTACCATATACTTCTACCGCCATCTATTACCAAATTTATACCATTAGTATACTTAGACTCATCAGATAATAAATGTACTACCGCATATTCTATATCTCCAATATTTCCCATTCTATTCATAGGAATAAGTTTATTTATTTTATTTTTGAAACTTTTTGGTTGTCCTGCATTAATTCCACCAGGTGAAATACAATTAAATCTTATTTTGTCTTTGCCATAGTATGATGCAAGATATTTTGTATAACCTAATAAACCATGTTTAATAATAGAATAAGATATTGGTTTAGAGACTAGTAGGCCCCTTTTTTTTCCATAAATACGGTGATCTGGAGATATAATAGATAAATCTGAAGCTAAGTTTACTACAGATGCTGTATTCGATTTTTTTAATAAATCTATAGAATATTTTGAAATTAAAATTAGACCAATAATTCCAACATCAATTTGTAATTTAAAATCTTTAAGATTTGTTTTTTCAAATGATGTTAATAATTTACTTGATTTTCCAACTTTAGGATCAATTGCTGCTAAGTTAAGAATTCCATCTAATTTTTTAAATTTTTTTTTTATTAAAGAAAAATATTTTTTTACTTTTGTTTCTGATGTGATATCAACATTAGAAACAGTAAAATTTTCAAATTTTTTTTTTTTTAAATCATTTTTTAATTTTCTTAATTTTTGATCATTTTTATCAATTAATAGACAATATGATTGCTCCTCTAATAAAGTTTCTACAATTTTCGAACCTAAAAAACCTGCTGCACCTGATATAAGAATTATTTTATTTTTTAATCTCATTTTTTAGTTTATTAATTATTTTTTGAGTTTTAATACTTTCTTCAATTGGCATATTAAATTTTTTTTTATTAATTATTGAATTTATTATTTCTTTATTCTGTTCTTTAAACATATCATTTCTATTAAACTTAAAAAAGTTTTTTTTAGAAACTTTATTTGTTTTAAAGTTGTGAACTAACATATATTTTTTGGTATAGTCCCATTCTACTGAACCTTTCTGAAATTCTAAAAAAATAAAGTTCCTTGGTGGTGATTTAAGAAAGTTAATATTTAGTGTAAAATTTCTTTTTTTTTTGTAAGTAAATATTGCATGTAAATTGTCCTCAACATTAATCTTTAAATTGCTAACTTTGTTTTGAAATGAAACTATTTTTTTTGGTTCTCCTAATAAGTAACGAATGAGGTCTACTTGATGACTTAGACAATTAATTGCCCCCCCTCCTTGATTTTTTATCGCCATATGTGTTTTTTTATAATCCTCATACAAATGCATATTTGGTAAATATTCACCAAAATAGAAGAGTCCAGATATAGGCTCTCCAAGTTTATTTGTTCTTATAATTGATTTTAACGCTTTGATACCGGGGTGATATCTGAGTTGATAGCCCACTCTTACAAGAATTTTATTTTTTTTTACAATCTTCTCTAACAATTTAATTTTGTTAAGATTGTGTGACAACGGTTTTTCAATAAGTAAATTTACTTTTTTTTTGGCAAGACTTATAGCAGAAGTAAGATGTTTACTGATCGGATTGGAAATAATTGCTAAATCAAAACTTGATTTTTTTAAGTCATTAAAATTAATCTCTTTCAAATTATAATATTTAGTCAGAGACGAAGTTTTTTTTGTGCTTAAATCATCTTTTATTACTAAATTTCTTTTTGTTTCCCTTATACAAAAAATTTCTAATTTTTTTTTTAAAAAAATTTTCTTAAAAATTCTCAAGTGTCTTTGACCAGCTGAACCTAATCCAATTATGAGTATTTTAAACATTGTTACTTGCTTTGTTTCTTTTCTAAATAATTTAATGTATTATTAAAATATGCAATTAAAAAGTGGCAAGATTATTTTGCCTAATATTAAAAAATTATTTATAAATTTAAAGGTTTTATTGGGATTATTTCCCAAAAAACTTTTACCTAGATTTTATTTTATTCAATTAATTGTCTTAATAGGTATTTTTTTAGAATCTATCTCCATATTTTCAATTATCCCTTTTCTAGAGTCATTCAAGGACTCCTCTGATGGAAAAATTGCAAAATATTTAAATTTAGAAAATTTGAATAGACAATATCTTTTTCTAGCATTTATTTTTTTTTTAATTTTGTCAAATATTTTTCAAATTTTTATAAACATAAAAACAACTAAATTTAGCTATGACGTTACAAAAGAAATTAAATATTTTTTATATAAACTTATTTTACGTAAAAAATATAATTACTTTATAAAAAAAGAAATTTCATACTTCAATTCTTTATTTCTTGAAGAAGCTTGGAGAATTAATAACGGAATGATAAATCCAGGATTGATGTTATTTTCACAACTACTTTTAATATTGTTTATTTTGTCAGGATTATTATTTTATAGTTTTTTTCCAACTTTAATTGTACTTGCTTTGATTGGTATATTTTATGTATTTTACCTATTGATAATTAGTAAAAAAATTTACAATAATTCAAAAAAAATTTCATTATTTAAAGTTAAATTGATTCAGCAAATTAATGATAATTTCTCTACAATTAAAGAAATTATATTTAAAAAAGATAAAACAGCTAACAGTAATAATTTTCTATTAAATGTATCCAATATGTTTAATGTTATGACTTATAACCAAGTTACAGCCACAATAGTAAAAAATCTTTTTGAAATTTTTATTTGCTTATTTTTGTTATGTTTTATTTTGTTCTATAAAAATATTAATTACACAAGTTTTATATTAAATTATGGAGTTTTTGTTTTTGCAGCATATAGGTTGATACCCTCTTTTCATAAAGTTTATGCATCCTTATTAAGTTTTCTAGACACATCGAATGCTTTGAGTATTATTTCTAAAGAATTGAGAGTTTCTACATCTGACGTTTATAATTTTGAAAATGTAAAAAAAAATGAAACTAATGAAATAGAGCTTCAAAAAATTTTTTTTTCATATGATAAAAAAATTAATGTTCTAAAAAATGTAAATTTAAAAATTGCAAAGGGTTCTAAAATCGGTATTTGTGGTGAATCTGGATCTGGAAAAACAACATTTGCTGATGTTTTATCTGGTTTAATAATTTCAGATAAAGGCTCTGTAAAAGTAAATAACGAAATACTTAGTAAAACAGAAGTTTTATTAAGGTCCTTTTCCTATTGTGGACAAAAAAATTTTTTGATTGAAGACACAATTAGAAATAACATAACTTTGAAATATGATGCAACTCAAGAAGAAATAATTATATTAAAAAAGCTACTAAAAGTTGTTGAAATTGATCAATTTGTAAATAATTTAGATAATGGAATTGATACGCTAATAAGTGCTGAAAATGGTATTAAATTAAGTAGCGGCCAGGCACAAAGAATTTGTATAGCTAGATGTTTATTTTCAAATAAGAATTTTTTGATTTTTGACGAATCTTTCAATAATTTAGATTTGGTTAATCGAGATAAAATTTTGTCTAACATTCTAGAAAATTTTAGTGAAAAGTCTTTAATTATAATATCTCATGATACAAATTTATTTCAGAAACTTGACAAAGTAATTGTATTTAGATCTGGCGAAGTTGTTACAACTGGAAATTATAAAGATTTAAGTGAAAATAATGAATATTTTAAACAATTAGTCTATCAAAATGAAAAAGAAGCTTAATATACTTGCAATAATACCAGCGAGAAGTGGGTCTAAAAGTATTAAAAATAAAAATTTAAAAGAAATAAATAATATACCTTTGATTGGATATTCAATAAATATTGCTAGAAAATCAAAATTAATAAATAGAATAATTGTGTCCACTGATTCAAAAAAAATAAGAAAAGTTGCAAAACAATTTAAAGCTGAAGTACCATTTATGAGACCTAAAAAATTTGCCAAAGATACTTCGAAAGATACAGAATACTTAAAACATACAATTAACACACTAAGAATTAAGGAAAACTATAAAGCGGATATAATTGTAATTTTAAGACCAACTCTTCCGTTCAGGAATTATAAAATTATTGATAAAGCCATTAAGCAATTTTCAAAAACGAAAGCAGACTCGCTTAAATCAATTACGATTGCGAAAGAAACTCCTTTCAAAATGTGGGAAATTTATGGAAAAAAATATATTAAACCTATTTTTGGTTGGAAAAACTTAAAATTCACAAATACTCCTAGGCAATTACTTAAAAAAATTTATTGGCAAAATGGATATGTAGATATACTGAGTCCAAAAACTTTAAAAAAATATAATAATGAATTGGGCAAAAAAATTATTTTTTTCAAAATAAATTTTTACACAATTGATATTGACTACAAGCATGATTTAAATCAAGCAAAAAGAAAAAAAAAACTTTATATAAATAAAAATATTTTTCCTTCTTAAATTATAAAGAAATTATAACTTGTATTTTATCTTAATTAATATATTAAATTGTTATGAAAATTTTTGGTGAAATTGGTATCAATCATAATGGTGATATTGAAATAGCCAAAAAATTAATAGATCTTTGTTCAGATTTAAAAATAGAGGCTGTAAAATTTCAAAAAAGAGAGCTTAATAAAGTTTATACAAAAGAATTCTTATCTTCAAAAAGAAGTAGTCCATGGGGAAGTACTCAACTTGATCAAAAAAAAGGTTTAGAATTTGGTGAAAAAGAATACAAAATACTTGATAAGTATTGTAAAGATAAAAACATAAAATGGTTTGCGTCTGCTTGGGATTTGGAAAGTTTGAAGTTTTTAGATCAATTTAATAATCAATATAATAAAATTGCATCTGCAATGATAAAGTCTGGGAAATTCTTAGAAGAGGTGGCTGCTAGAGGAAAATATACCTATATATCTACGGGGATGTCTAACATAGATGATATTGAAAAGGCAATTAATATATTTGAAAAGAAAAATTGTGATTATGAATTAATGTATTGTGTATCTGTTTATCCATGTCCTCCACATTTAATAGATTTAAATTGTATTAAAACCTTCAAAGAAAAATTTAAATGTAAGGTTGGTTATAGTGGGCACGAAAATGGATTAGCAATTTCTTTGGCTGCAGTAGGAATGGGTATATCCTCTTTGGAACGACATATTACAATTGATAGGACAATATATGGATCTGATCAAGCTGCATCTTTAGAGCCAAATGGCTTTAGAAATTTAGTTAATTCCTGTAACAAGATACTTGAAACACTTGGAGATGGTCAAAAGAAATTGTTAGATGAAGAATTACCTATCAGTAAAAAACTAAGAGAACATTTAGATTATATTTAAGTATTAAGTTCATTAAATATAAACTTAACGAATCTATTCGTTTTAATATTACTTAATATTTTTAAAGGATTATAGGATTTATCTGACATTACAAATGAATATTTGAATAAAAAATTTGAAGCTTTAATTTGTTTAAGGTTAATTATCATAATTTTAAAATAAAAATAAAATTTCATTAGAAGTGAATTTTTTTTACTTTCAACAGATTTTATAACCTCATCACCAACAATTTTGAATGCTATTTCATTACGGGGAAAATTAAAATTTTTTACTGATAAATTTTCAATATTCATTTTTCTTTCTTTATTAAAAATTTCATCAAACTCTATATACTCTTCATTTATCATTTTATATAAGTTCTCAAAATCTTTAGGTTGAAGAGCAAATTCAGTATTCAGAGGTTTTTTTATAATTTCAACAATATCTACAAAATCTGATGGTACTAATTTACTTAAGCTACAAATAGGAATTTTTGAATAATACGCATCAAATAGAAGCGTACTTGAAAAAGTTAAAATTATTTTTTGATTAGATATCCAGTCATTAAGAATTGGGTTTCTATCTATCGATATATTATCAACATCTTTTGACAAATACCTAATATTTTTTATATTTTCTCCTGGGTGTACCCTAATAGAAAAATTGAGGTTCTTATTATCATTGATAATTTTACTATAAATCATAAATTGATACATTTCATGTAAAAGAAAGTAGAGATCTTCTTTTTGATTTTCAAAATTATTTTCACCTTTTTTTGGAAATCTATTTATTGAATAAATTGCTTTTTGAATACTTTCATATTTAGACGTAAACATAAAAGATTTGAAAGAAGTTGCGATACCAATAGTTTTTTTTTTATTAATATTTCTATTGATAAAAAATTTACTAACTTTTTTAAACCATAAATCTGAATTAATTGTTCCAGAAACTAATATTTTATCATTACTAAATAAATTATTTTCTAATAATATATTCTTATAGAAATCACTCGGTACACAAATTTTATCTATGTTTTTTAGTTTTTTTATATGATTTTCATTTGGTGAATTTTTATTTGAATAAGATTTTATAAAAGATAGAATTCTTAATTCATTTCCAGCGCCATGCTCACAAGGTATAAAAAATAGTTTAAAATTATGTTTTTTTTTAAGTTTAAAAATATCATCAAAATCATCAGTAATTCTAGGGATTATCACTAATTTTGGTTTTAACTGTTCTGTAGCGGTTCTATAAATTGATTTTGAAAAAATTTTTACTTTTAATTTTTTTTTTTGGAGGTATTTGGCTAATAATTTATTAGAAAAAATATCTCTAAATTGATTATCGCTTATAATAAGTACATCTATCATATTTTTATTGATTCAACTAATTTAATCAAAGAAACTGACCTTTTTATATTTTTATATAAAGAATATTTCTTAATAAATTGTTTGTTCAAATTTTTACTATTTTTCAAATTCAACTTACTTAAATTCAAACTGCTTAGCTGATTAATTTCAAAAAAATTTGTTCTTTTTTTGATCAATTTAGTGGCATTATCTAAGCATTTGCGTTCTTTTAGGTTAAAAAATATTATATTTTTGTTAGATGCTGCAATTTTTGTGAATGCTGATGTAATTGTATCAAAAATAAAAACATCATATTTTTTGATTATATCATCATTAATATAACTAGTACTCTCAATCTTATTAGAATTTGAAAAAAAAGTATAATCATAGGTAGTTTTTGATTTAGGGTGAATTTTAATTGTTAAATCAATATCATTTAATTTGTTTAGTAAAAATTTTTGCCATTTATTGTAAACTTTATCTGAAAACATGTGTGGAAGCTGTCCAATAATTTGGTATTCACGAGAAACATATAAAAATTTGAATTTTTTCGTATCTGATAACTTTGGGAATAACTTATCCTGATTTATTTTACTTATTTCGTCACAAGAAGATCCAATTATTTTGGGTTTATATAATAACTTTTTATTAATTTTTTGAGAAATTTTTCTTGGAAAACCATATGATAAAAAATAATCTGAATATTCATATTCAGAAATTTCATTAAATTCTTCATTCCAGATCCAATTATTACCATGTGCAATATTAATAATTTTTATATTATTTGAACTATTTCTAAAATTAAAAGCTATTATTCTATTTGTAATATTATTTAAAGTTCCAGTAATTAAAATATCAATTTTATCATTAATTATAGAATTATGAGATGTATATAAATTTATAAAATTTAATAAATTTTTTGAACTATTTAAATATTTAGGAATCTTAAGAGCTCCATCTATCTTTTTAAATAAAGATAATAAATTTTTTTTTTGCGATATTAAATTTTTTCTGTCTATTTTTTGATCATTTAAAAAAACAACTTTATATTTTCGAAATATCAATTTAAAGAAAATGTTATAAACTGAAATTGAATTAGCCCTAATACCAACAATTTTATCACCTGATAATAAAAAACTAATAAACTCAATTAAAAGTTCTTTAAATTTGGAAATACCATTTTTTTTTTTTAAATTTAATAATCTAACTTTTTCAAAATTAAAGTTAACCTTTGCTTTTTTTTGATTAAAAGTTATATTTGGAAAAAGACTATCATACTTTAGTTTCGGAAAATTATTTTTTAAATATTGTTCATTTTTTTTTGAGATATAATCACTATAAAATCTTATTATTTCAAATCTGAATAATCTGATTAGACAAGTTTGTTTAAGTTTAATTTTGTGTTTACCTATATGATTATCTACAATTTTTTCCAGCAAACCAAATTCTTTTGCGTTTTTTTGTTGTATTAATTTAATTTTTTTTAAATCTTGTTTGAAATTAAAAATCATCTACTACAAATCTTCTATTTAATTTTTTATACATTGGTATAACCCATTTTTTTGATTTTTTATCAATTAAATAAAAAGGATCCTTTTTGAGTTTGTTGTGTAAAAAATTTGTGACAGCTTTTATATTTAAAACTTTAAATTGCATGATTCCTTCGTTATAAAACTTTAGTAATTTATTTTTTTTAAGAACGTTCTCTAATTTTTTCCAATCATATTCTAAATGATAATGTTTTTCAGGTGGTCTTACATGAAAAATAAAATTTATTTTTTTTTTTCTACTTTCGGAAATTATTTCTCCTAAGATTTTTCTTTTGTATCTGTAAATTGGCCCGTTTCTAAAGGTTTCTTCTACATACATAATAAATGTAGACGCAGAAAAAGGTGCACCATAATAAAAAATTGAACCATTGTTTTTATAAAGATGATGAAAGACCGACTTTTTTCCAAATGGGTTAATATTTTTTGTATTATCATTAAAATTAATCTTAGTATTAAATGTTGAGCTAAAAATTGGAACTTGGGTTCTATATTTTGCAAAATTTAATCTATAAAATTCTGTAAAATTATCTGTTTGCGCTATATCTTTTTTAGGATTAAATTTTTTTTTTCGAGGAAAGTTATAATTAAAAGCTGGAAAGATGAGTTTTGAACTATTCGTAATATTTTCAATAAAGCTTAAATGGGTTTTAAAAAAATCTTTTTTGTTTCTAAAATGAATTTTAAAACTTCTAAATATATCTACATGAACAAATATTAATTTATTTTTTTTATCAAAGAAATTTTGTAATTTTTTAATTATTTCTATATACCTTTGATTAACCATTATAAAATTTATGAAATATATACATGAGTTTATTTTAAATAAAAATAATAATATCAAGATATCAGATAAAAAATATACTCTAGAAAAAACAAATTTAATCAAAAGATCAAATTTTCTTATTGATTTTTTTTTAAAAAAAAAAGTTTATAAGGGATTTAAAGTTCTCATAGTTTTGCCTAATTCAGTTTTTATTCCAATATCGATCTTTTCAATTAGTTTTCTTGGTGGTATATTTTCTATTATAGATGAAAAGAGTAGTAAAAATACAATAACTAAGATAACCTCAAATTTCAAACCAGATTTTATTATCACATCAAAAAAAAACAGGCTCAAATTTTTAAAAAATATCAATAAGATATATTTTGAATACTTTATTAACAAAAAAAAAGTTAACAGAAAAAAAATCAACATTACAAGGTCTGTTTATGATATAGTTTCAATTACATATACATCTGGATCAACTGGATCGCTTAAAGGTGTCGAAAGTAATCACAATAATTTAATATTTTCAACTTCAAAAATATTAGAATTTTTAAAATATAGAAAAGTTAAAGTCGGGTGTTTTTTACCAATGTCTTTTGACTATGGTTTGTATCAATTATTTTTAGCTTGTAAGAGTAATTCTGACTTGTATCTTGGAAATTCTGATGAATTAGGAATAAATTTTTTAAATGTTTTAAAAAAAAATAATATCACTTGTTTACCTCTAGTTCAAAATATTTTGACAAATTTTTTAGGTCTTAAAAAAAAATTAAAAGATAATTGTATTAATCTAAAAATAATTACTAATACTGGGTCATCTATTTCAAAAAAAAGTATAAGTGAAATAAAAGATATTTATCCTGAAATTGAAGTTTTTTTAATGTATGGACTTACTGAGTGTAAAAGAGTCTCTATTTTAGATTACAATAAATTTCCAAAAAAAAGAAATTCGGTTGGCCTTCCTTTAAAATCAACAAAGTGCTGGATAGTAGATAAGAATAAAAAAAAATTAGGATGTAATAAAAGAGGTGAATTAGTTGTACAGGGTAAAAATGTAATGATGGGTTATCATAAAGATAAAAAATTAACTAATGATAAGTTTATAAAAATTAATAAAGATATATCAATATTATATACTGGTGATATTTGTAAAATTGATAATGATGGTTTTATATATTTTTTTAAAAGAAAAGATGATATTTTTAAAAATAAAAATTACAGAGTGAGTAAAAGCCAAATTGAAAAAGAACTAAAAGAAATAAACGGTATCGAAGATGCTGTTATAATTCCACCTGAAAAAAAATTTAAATATACTTTTTTCATAAAAAGTAAGTTAAAAGAATTTTTAATTGTAAAAAAAATAAAGCAAAACTTAGATTTTTATAAAATAGCTGATAGAATTGTTAAAATTAGAGAAATACCAATTAATGATAGAGGTAAAATAGATACGAAAAGTTTAAAAAATGAAGACTAGTTTATTAAAGAAAATTTCCAAAAAATACGATGGTCCAAAGTATGTATATAATTTAAATGAGATTTCACATTCTTACCGTTCTTTAAAAAAGTCTTTACCAACTTTTTCAAAGCTTTATTATTCAATGAAAGCAAATCCTAATGAAGGTGTTGTGAGCTACTTACATAAATTAGGAGCTGGTATTGAATGTTCTTCATGGGGAGAAATCTCTAAAGCATTAAAATCAGGGGTAAATAAAAAAAATATTATTTTCACAGGGCCAGCAAAAAAAAATGAAGAGTTAATACAATTTATAAAAAGGAAAATTGGTATTATATCAATTGAATCTTTAAATGAATTTAAAAGACTAAGTTTTTTATCAAAAAAACTCAATAGAAATATAAATTGTATAATAAGAATTAATCCAGAGAATATGGACATAAAATCAAGTATTAAAATGATGGGAGTATCATCTCAATTTGGAATAGACTCAAAAAAATTTTTACAAAACTATAAATTATTTAATTCAAATAAGACTAATATTTTAGGATTTCATTTTTACTCAGCATCTAATGTAATCTCCAATAAAGATTTATTAAAAATGTTTTTTAATTGCATTGATTTATCATTAAAAATAGAAAAATTGTTAAAAATAAAAATTAAATTACTTAACCTAGGGGGTGGATTTGCTTCGCCATATGGAAGAAAAGGTAAAAGAAAAAATTACTCAAATATAAAAAAACCTTTAGAAAAAAAATTAATAAATTCTTTTGGTGAAGAAAGAGTTAAATCATTAAATTTAATATTTGAAAGTGGGAGATATCTAGTTGGAACATGTGGTGGATTAATATGCAAAGTGGTTGATAAAAAAATTTCAAAAAATAAAAAATATATAATTCTTGATAGTGGTATAAATAACTTAGCAGGAATGAGCTCAATAAATAGACTTCCAAAATTAGATCCAGAGATAGTATTAATTAATCGGAAAGAAAAAAAGAAAGAAACATTTGATATCGTTGGTCCTCTGTGCACTCCTTTAGATTTTTGGTCTAGATCTGCACTATCTTATAAGCTTAAAATTAATGATATAATATTTGTTCCAAATGTTTCTTCTTATGGATTATCAGCGAGCTTGATATTATTTTTGAGCTATGATATCCCAAATGAGTTACTATTATTAAATAATAAACTCTTTAAAACATACAAACATTATCTAAATTGTAAAAATTAATGATAATCAAAGAAAAATTAAAAAAAATATATAAAAAATATGTAGATAAGGAATATAAAAAAAAAATAAATTACAATAAATCTTTTGTAGAACTTGGAATTGACTCCCTTAAATCCGTTCAATTGATCACCGAAATAGAGAAAGAGTTTGATATATATTTTAAGAATAAAGATTTTAATGAAAAAACTTTTAAAGTTTTTAGAAATTTTGAAAAAAAGATAACTAAGATTATTAATAAATAATTTATGGATAGAAGGTTGATAAAATTCAAATCAAAAATTTTTTTAAGATCTTTATTTTTTGGATGGTATTTTTTTATAAAAAAAAGATTAGATAATAGAATAAATAATATTTTATCCGAAGTGCAAAAATTTGGTATTACAAAAGTTGATAATTTTTTTAATGAAAATCAGATAAATGAAATTAAAAAAAATTACAACCAAACCATTAAAAATAAAGAAATAAACATGAGAAATCAGTTTCAAATTGAAGAGGAAGATTTTATTAATAACGAGGTTTTAAAAAAATACTTTATAGATGAAGAATTTTACAAAAATATAGCAAATATTTATCTCAATGGAGCACCTTTAAGAAAAAGTATAGGAGGTAAGAGAATTATGCCAATGCAGCCAAAAAATTTTGCAAACTATCAATGGCACCATGATGGTAAAATAAAATCATTTAAATTTTATATGCTGTTGACTGATATAGAAAAAAACGGACAAAAAACTGAATATCTTTTAAAAACACATAAATTGTTTAATAGCTCTAAAAATAAAATTTTATCAGATAATGATCCATTATTAAGAAAATATGAAAAAATGGAAATGATAGGAAAGTGTGGCACATGTTTTTTTTTCGATGGAAATGGTATTCATAAAGGAAATAGGAATAATAGTTATTTAAGAGACACGATAATAATAGAATTTCAATTGATATAAGAAATAATGAAAATTAAATACATATCTAACGCATCTATACTTCTGGAAGGTAAAAATAGTAAAGTTTTGTTTGATCCTTGGATTACATTCAATAATAATTCAAATTCAAACTATTATAATTTCCCTGAAAATAAATATTCAAAAAAAGAAATTGTAAATTTAAAGCCAGATTTCATATACATCTCGCATTCTCATCCTGACCACTTTGATCCAGTTACCCTGGATTTATTTAACAAGAAAACACCAATAATATTAGCTAATTTTAGAAATGCTTATTTAAAAAGAAATTTAAATCAAATTGGATTTAAAAATGTTTTAGTTTCAGAAAGTAACTTTGTAAGTATGAATAAGGGTGATTTTTGCTATTTGGAGCCAGCTGAGACAACAGATGAATTGGATTCTATATCATATTTTCAAATTGACGGTGTGAAGATATTAAATTTAAATGATAATGTCTCAAACTTTAAACAAAGTGAAAAAATATCAAAAAAATTTAAAGGAATTGATTTAGCTTTTTTGCCATATTGCGGATTTGGAGCATATCCAATGAGCTATGATAATTTATCAAAAAAACAAAAGCAGTCAGCCCACAAAAAAAAAGTTCTGTCTGCCAAAAAAAACTTTGTAAAATATATTAATAAAATAAATCCTGATTGTGTTATTCCTTTTGCTGGTGAGGTGTTGATGGGTGGAATAAAAACTGCTCCTTACAAATTTAATGGGACCGGTATTGGAAAAAAAAAAGACTGTCTAGACTATGCTTTAAAAAGAGTAAAATTTAATTATGTACTCATGTCACAAAAGTGTGAATTTGATTTTAAAACCAAAAAATTCAAAGGTAAGTTTCAAGATAATAATTTTACACAATGCAAAAAATATTTAAATTTAATTTCAAAAAAAAAAAGTAAATTTGAAAAAAATGGTAAATTCTACATATCTAAAAATTACCATGTCGATTTGACTAAAAGCATAGAAAAAGCCTTAAATAATTTAAATAAAAATAGGGAAAAAAGAAAATTAAAAATACCTAAAAGAAAAGTTTATATAGATGTATTAGAACAAAATTATATTTATGAACTTAACATTAAAAGTAATAAAGTTATTAAAAGAAAAAAAAATCAAAAACTAAAAGGTGATTTTGAAAAATTTAAACTTAATTATTCAATGTTGATCGGATTGATTACTAGACACTTCACATGGACAAATATAGAGGAAGATATTAATTATTATAGAAAGCCAGATACCTATGACGAAAATCTGCATTTTTTGATGAATTTCTTTGCAATTTAATTACAATAAGTAATGGACGACTTAAAAAAACAATATTTAAATGAATTAAGAAAATCTAACGTGACAGATTTTGATATTAAAAATTCATTAAGAGTTTTAGAAACTTTTAATCTCGCACTCAAAACTTTTTATGATACTCAAATTGATAATAATGCAAAATTGATAGATCTTGGTTATGGAAATGGAAGTTTTTTAAAAGTTTTAGAAAAAAATAATATTAGTTCTAAAGGATATGATTACGATAAAATTAACTTTGAAAATAATAAATTGCCTGAAGACTCAAATAGTATAGATTTTGTGACATGTAACTCAGTAATTGAACATTTAAGTGATGTAACCAATCTTTTTAAAGAGGTTCATAGAATTTTAAAACCTAATGGCAAATTTTTACTTATAACTCCAAATTTTTATTATGATTACAAAAATTTTTACGATGACCCAACCCATATTAACCCATTTACAATTGAAAAACTTAATACTGCTTTATTATTCAATAATTTTAAAAAAATTAAAATAATGCCATGGGTAGTTAAAAAAAGTAAAATTTTATGGGAAATTCCTTTTAGTTTTTTTTTCGCAAGATATCTTCTTTTGGTTAGAAACGATAGCAAATTACCGATTCCAAAAATATTAAAAGGACAAACTAAAGTGATGTTTTCTATAGCTGAAAAGTAATTTCTTTATTGCAAACATCATATAATAAATATTTTTTTAAAATTTAAAACTCTAACAAATTATATTTAATAAGTTTTTGAACAGCTTTATTAGTTATTTTTAAAGATTGTTTACATAATCTTGACAAATCCTCAATAGAATTTGTTCCATCTGCATAGCTGGATATATTTTGATAAAGATTATTTGTGTTTTTACTTTTTCCAATTGATGGAAATAAATTTCTTTTAGATAAAAAAGCCTCACCAACAGTTTTCGATTTAGGGTAAGAGTTTTTTTCTATTTCTAAAATGATATCCTTATACAAATTAAAACTCTGCTGAAGTCCTTTAATGCTAATGAATTTAAGATTATCTAATGAGGTGTGATATTCTTTATAGGTATTATATTTTGATCTTGTTATACTTGATATTGGTAAGTCCACCCCAGGCGCACAATACTGTCTTTCATCACTACCTCTATCGAGCCAAGAATATTTTTTAAATTTTAATTTTTTCTTTTTTAAAATTTTTAGAGACGATTTATCCGAGATAGTATTTCCAGCTCGTGATGGTATATAAGAGTAAGCCCTGCTATCTCCAACACAGACAATATTAAATCCAGCAATGATATTTTTTTTCATGTAATAAAGATTTTTACTTAGATATGCTATTGAACCAATAGTTTCCGGCACAAATATAATTCTGTATGAATATTTTTTTTTTTTTAAAGATTTAAGCCACTTTGATAAATATACTGTTAACACAGGACCAGATAGTTCATTATTTGCCATAGATGGGTGGCAAATATTAGTTGATAAAAATATTTCTTTTCTTGTTTTACCCTTTATATAAATTTCTCCATAATTTAAAACTCCCTTTTTAAAAGAAGTATCAATTTTAATTGTATAATTTCCACTTTTTAATTTTTTTTTTTCTATATCTGAAATACAAAATCCAGATCTTTTTTTATAGTAGGATGTAATATAAGGAATTGCCTTTGGATTTTGAGGCAAAGAAAAAAGAATTTTTTTCAAATTTTTTAAATTAGTTTTTTTTCTTAAAGGATATGAATACTGAACTAAATGAAGATTATTTTTTTTATAATCACATATTTTCTTCCCTTTAGGGGTTAAAATAAAAGCATCTTTAACTATCCATTCTTTTGGTATTGTCCAATCAAAAACTTTAGTGCCTGAATTTATAAACTTTATTTTAAGTTTTGAATTTATTTTTTTAAGATGATTTAAAGTTTTTCTAACACCTGCGCCTGTCAAACATCGATTAATTGGGTACAGCTTCTTGATTAAATGAAAAATGTGCTTTCCTTCATTCATAAGTTAATAAATTTTTGATTTTTAGATAACTTATATAAAAAAAAGTAAATATTAAAGACAATTTATTGAATTAGTTGTTTATATCATTTTATTTATATATAACTTTATCTGTTTTAGAAAAATTTTTACAAATTTTATGAAATTCAAAAATAAAATTGATGATTATATAAATATATCTTCTAATACAATTTTATCATTAAAAGATCATGCAAAATCTATTGAAAAAATTTCAAAGCTAATAAATAAAGCATATAAACAAAAAAGAACACTTTATGTATGTGGAAATGGCGGTTCTGACTCTGAAGCTGAGCATTTTGTTACGGAATTGGTTTGTACATTCGAAAATAGAAAAAGAAAACCTATTTCAGCAATATCTTTAAACTCAAACTCATCATCAATTTCTGCATGGTCAAATGACTTTGATTATAAAACATTTTTAAAAAGAGCTGTAGAAGCACACTTAAAAAAAAATGATATCTTATTAATTTTGACAACTAGTGGTGGATCAAAAAAGGTTAGCCAATCAAGGAATATAATTTCAGCAGCAGAAGTTGCAAAAAAAATTGGAGCTAAAATTATTTCACTTACAGGAAAAAGCGGTGGAGAAATAATTAAATTATCTGATTTATCTATACACGTCAAAAATAACCAAACATCACATATTCAAGAAGCTCACTTAGCAATTCTGCACTTAATATGTGTCTTTTTTGAAAAAAAATATCTTTAGATATTATTAATTAGTAATAGTAGTGATTAATATTGATTTTATCTTTTTCTTTTAAATTATTATCATTCATCAAATCAAGCATGAAATTAAAGTCATCTTTTTCTAGATAATTCAAAAAGCTTTTAATTACTTTACTATCCCAACGTAAATATTTTTGAAATGTATCTCTGTGATCCTCAACTTTAAAAAGCTTTTTGGCTTTATCATAATAATATTGATTATGAATATGATCTTGTTTTAGTTCGAAAAGATAACCCACCAGAATATTTGCCACTATATGCTCTGGAATAGACTTTAAAACTCTGAGGGTTTCCATCATCAAAAATTCTCTTTCTCTCTCTGTTTTTAATCCAGGACTATTTAAAAAGTTAAGATCTATATTGGCATCATACATTAAATTGTTAACTGTTTCTGTAGTCCATTCTTTTGACTTTACAATGCTTTTTGAGCTTCTGTATAAAAACAAATCTATCATACTATCGATACTTTTTATTGATCTGTAATCATCATCTACCGAAAGGGACGATTGTTTTCTTGCTTCATCATATAGTTTTGTTCCAGGGTAAGGCATTACCATAGAAAAAATTACTTTTGAAGAACCAACTTCTTTTGCAGCTGTAAAAGTTTCTCTAAGTTCCGACATTGTTTCACCTGGAAACCCAACCATCCAAAAAGTTACACTAGATTTATTTTTTTTCCTGCAATAATCGATAATTTTTTTAGCTTTTTTTAAATCTAAAACTCTATGAATTCTTTTGTTGGTAGTTTCTGCTCCAGATTCTAAAGCAATTTTTACCTCATTAACACCAACTTTAAATAATTTATCCAAGATCTCTTCATCTAATCTCTTATAATGAAAGTTTGCACAGCTAACATTTAATTTTAGATTTCTTTCAACTAGTTTATCTAAAAACTCCATAGTCCATCCTCTATCAAAAGACAAATTATCGTCTACGAAATGTATTTCAGGTTTATGACTTTCTTGAAGCTCAGCAACTTCCTCGATTAAACTGTCCACACTCTTATATCTAACTGCTTTTCCCCAAGAAATAAAAGTATTGCAATAAGTGCAGCCATACGGACAGCCTCTACTTGCCTCTAAGGGTAGAGTTTTTTGACCACTTTTCTTGAAATAATTTTTTAGATCTAACCATTTATATGATGCTGGTGGTAATTTCTTTAAATCGATATATCCTTTTTTTCTTGGAACATAAAAAATATTTCCGTTTTTGTCTTTTGCGGCATAGCCTTCAAAAGCGAATTCATCATTAAATTTTTTATCTTCAATATTATTTAAACGATTAACAGCATGAACAAATGTATCATCACCTTCTCCGACAATAGCCATATCTATATCATGTTTTTTAATTACATACTCTGGGTAAATTGTTGGATATCCTCCACCTATTATTATTTTCGAATCTGGTTTGTATTTTTTTGAAAACTTTACTGCATCTACTACCCATCTTTGAGACATTACAAACATTGCAGATATTGCCAATATATCATATTCTTTCTTGGATAATAAATTTTTTAAAATTTCTACATATTTTTTTGTATCTATAAATTTTAATTCTTCATCATTTTTATCAGTGTTATCATAAGCCAACAAATTAACATCTATACACTCTAATTTATAACCATGAGAATTGTACTTTTCAAAAAAAGAAGACAGAGTAGCTAACGCAAGAGATGGTATTGGTCTAAAGGGGGTTTTAGTTTTAACATCATTTAGTTTTTTTTGTTCTTCTTTTAAATCTTGATTATGAGATGAGTTAAGTTTTGTATCCGACTCATCCTTTTTAATATGTTCTTGAACTTTTGCATCCTCTTCAGATAATGCCTCTTGATACATCTCAGATTCTGGATGAATACAATATGGAACTTTTATTAAAAGAACTTTTTTTCTAGAACCAGGTTTAATTGAAAGGTCATAAAGACTTGGTGTTTTATCACCACTCAATTCGTTATCTGCAATTGGATTAAATACCTTTTTTGCTGTTATTTTTGCCATAAAATAATAAAAATTTCGTAAACTTACACAATTTCTTTTATAATTACAATAATTCGATTAATTCTTTGATAGGTATAAATTCAATCATTACCACTTTAATTTTGGTAGATATTATGTTAGGAATTTAAAATACTGAATCATGGTGGGGAATCAATGTGAAATTCATTGGCTGTTCCTGCAACCGTAAAGTCGGAGTGCCACCCAGTAAAGTCCGCTGTTGAATGATGACCAGGAAAAGTCTAGTTCTACAATTAAAAATTAACATCGGCATAAATAAACATTTAACATTAATTTTAATTAATGGTTAAAAAAATTGGATATGTCGAATGATGCAGAGAATTTTATATATTTTTATTCTTTCAATTCTATCTTTCAAAATTAGTTTGGCAGAGGAAATTCCAGTAATTGTAATTTCTCCAGGTAAAGCTTTGCAATCTATTGGCACAGTGGGAAGTGATGTATCTGTTATAACTGAAAAAGATATAAAAAGTTCAAGTAAATTTTTTCTAAGCGATGTAGTTTCAGATAATGTTATTGGTACTCATTTCTCTAGGCAGGGAGGTACTGGTACTAATTCTCTATTTCAGGTCAGAGGATTGCCTAAAAGATACACAAATGTTTATATTGATGGAGTTAAAATGTCTGACCCTAGTACACCTGACAATTCTTTCTATTTTAATAATCTTACATTAAATGGCGTTAAACAAATCGAAGTGCTTAAGGGAAATCAATCCTCGCTCTATGGGAGTGGAGCTATAGGTGGTACAATTAATATTTATACTAAAACCTCAGATAGTAATACTTTAAATCAAAACTTTAATATTTTTACTGGATCAAATAATCTAAAAAATGTTTCTCTAAGTTTTGATCAAAAAATAAATAATTTTGATTATTATTTTGGATTAAATAAATATATTACCGATGGAATTTCTGCAATGAGTCATAATGATGAAAATGACAGCTATCGCAATGATAATGCTGTCTTAAATATTGGATATAAAATTAATGACAATTTAAGATTAGAAAATAAGCTTAGGGCAAATAAATCATTCCTAAATTATGATACTTCTAATGAAAATGTTACAGATTTAAATGATAGAACAAAAGATAGAGAATTTTCTTATGTCATAAGATTAATAAACGATAACGACTATCTTAAAAATTTCTATACATATAATAGATATTATATAAAAAGAAATGTATCAGATAATAAAACAACAAAAAAAAATTACTACGGATATAGAGACAGCATAAATTACAACGGTGAATATAACTTTAGTCTTGATAACAGAATAATATTTGGACTAGATAACGAATTTGAGGCAGCAGATTTTGATACTTGGGCAACTAGCTCAGCTTTTGAAAGTGATGAAGCTATATATTCACAATATTTTGATGTTCAAATTAGACCATCAGAAAAAATTTTTGCAACATTAGGCGCCAGAAGAGACTCGCATACTACTGCTGGTGATTTTACTACATATAGATTTACAAGTGCATACAAACCAAATAGCTCAACCAAATTTAGAAATAGTATTGGAACAGGAATAAGATTTGCAACTCTTAATGATTATTTTTACGACACAAATGTTATACGAAAAGAAAATCTAAAGCCCGAAAAAAGTTTTAGTGTAGATTTTGGCGTCGAAAAAAAATTACTTCAAGATAAATTGATTATTGATACTACATTATTTCATATGGAATACGATGATACTATTTCAGGCTGGCAATCTCATAGAGCTAGTGGGTCAGGTTTCACAATTGAAAATTCTTCAGGAGTAGTAAAAAGCACAGGTTTTGAGTTTAGTGCAAGTTTAATAACAGAAACAATTGATAAAATTAATTTTGGTTACTCTTTTATTGACGCATATGATGGTGAGGATTGTGACAACCCTGATGGCTCTTGTAAGGATGAAATGCCAGTAAGGATTCCAAGAAATACTTACATGTTAAAACTTTCAAAAGACTTCGGAGTTATAACTTCGACTCTGAAAGGTAGACATCAGAGCGAAACAAGAGATTATGGAAATGCAAACAATGGTTTTGCTGAAGTAATACTTGGTGGATATACTCAAGTAGATTTTTCAGCAAGTACAGAAATGTATGGATATAGTCTCTTTTTTGACTTAAATAATTTACTAGATGAGAATTACCAGCAAGCTTACCAATACTCTGTTCCTGGAAGAGAATTTAATTTAGGTTTTAAAAGAAACTTTTAACCTTGATTGCTGATTAATATAGAATAATATAAGTAAAATTAGGCTGTCAAATGACTTATTTAAAATTTACAATTGGTATCTTTGTTATTCTTGCAGCAAGTAGATTTATTCCACATCCGCCAAATTTTACAAGTTTAATAGCTTTAAGCTTTTATATTCCGGCTTTGCTAGGTAGAAAATACCTACCTGCATTAGTTTTGAGTTTTGCAGTTACAGATATTTTTATTGGATTTCATTCAACAATATTATTTACATGGGGTGGTGTAATATTTATTGGTCTATTGTCTGGATACTTTAAAATGAATAAATTTAATAGATTGCTTGGTGCATTAACAGGTGCATTTATTTTCTTTATTTTAACAAATTTTGGTGTGTGGAGTCAGGGTTCGTATGGTTATAATCTTGATGGACTTATAATTTGTTACACGATGGCATTACCTTTTTTCTATACTACTATCATTTCGACAATCTGTTATTCAATTTTGATTGAATTAGTATTGAAATTATGTTCAAAAGCTGGCTACTTAAAAGAAATTTAAAATGAAGAAAAAAATAAAGGTACTTTTAGCTGATCCAAGACATAGCACAGTTGGTGCACACTCAAATTATACTCCTATAGGAATTGCTTATATTGCCAGCTATTTGAAGACAAAAATTAACAATTTTGCATTAGATATAATTCTTTCAACTGAGCCAGATGAAATATTTAATCTTTTAAAAACATTTAAACCACATGTGGTAGGACTTTCAAATTATATATGGAATTCAGATTTGTCGTATTTAATTTGTGAAGAGGCAAAAAAAATAAATAGTAATACGCTGTGTGTTTTAGGCGGTCCAGAGTTTCCAGCTGGAACTGGAGCAAGAAAAATTGAAGATACTATAAATGACAAAACCTATACTAAATCTTATAAATATGTTTTGGATAGACCATCAATGGATTATTTTGCTTATAGTGATGGAGAGGTAACTTTTTTGGAGTTAGTTAAAAGATTTATAGAATGTGAGTTCGATATTAAAAAAATTAAGATGAATGATCTGCCCATACCTGGATGTGCCTCCTTATCTATAGATAAAAAAAGAATGTTAGTTGGAAATTATATTCCAAGAATTGGAATGGAAGGATCTGTAAAATCACAAGGAAGAGATATTATTCCATCTCCTTATTTAAATGGTATGTTAGATAAGTTTTTAGATGGTTCATTTGTTCCATCTTTTGAAACAGCTAGAGGATGTCCTTTCATGTGTACATTCTGTGATCAGGGATTGGATCAAAGCAAAATTACTGCCTTTAGTACCGAGAGACTTACTAAGGAAATGGAATATGTAGCTAAAAAGTTAGATAAAGAAAAAGGAACAAAAACTATTGCAATTTTCGATTCTAATTTTGGATTATTTCAAAAAGATGTTGATTTAGCAGACCATTTGCTAAAAATAATGGATAAATATGACTGGCCAAAGCATATAGAGGCAATAGCTCCAAAAAGTAATAGAGAAAATATACTTAAGATTAATGATAAACTTAAAAATAGGGTTCAAATTGGTTTGTCAATGCAATCATTAAACATACAAACCTTGACAGACATTAAAAGAAGAAATTGGACTACTGAGCAATATATCGATTTTGTAAAAGAAATTGAAAAAAGAGGTAAAACACCTACCTCAGAGATTATTATACCTTTGCCTGGAGAGACAAAAGAAAGCTACTATGATGGTATAAAATTTTTAATGGATCATAATGTTCAGCCAGGTACTTATACATTGATGATGCTATGTGGAGCAGAACTTGGAAGAGATGCTGCTATTAATAAATATCAGATGAAATCAAAGTATAGAATACTTCCAAAACAATTTGGTGAGTATAATAACAAAAAATGTTTTGAAATTGAAAAAATATGTGTTGAAACAAATACGATGTCAGAGAAGGATTATCTTGATTGTAGAAATTATAGCTTTGTTGTTCGATTACTATCGAGCCAAGTATTTAATCCAATTTATAAAATGTTAACAAAACTAAATATAAGTTGGTACGATTTTTCTATCAAAGTAAGTAAAACGATTACCAATGATAGTTTTACGGGAAAATTGAAAGAATTATTTGAAGATTTTTGTGAAGAATCTCAAAATGAATTATTTGATAGTAAAGATGAAGTCGTTCAGTTTTATTCTGATAAAAAAAATTATGAGAAACTTAAGAAAGGGTTAATAGGAGAAAACTTACTTGCTAAGTACTCGGCAAAAAGTCTAATGGTTTTGGACGAAATTTTTAATACTATATATGACGTTCTTAATTTACATTTTAAAATTTATATAAATCAGGAAAATTATAAGATTATTAAATCATCAGAAAAATGGATAAAGAACTTGTATATGATTAATGAAATTTTAACTGAAGAAAAAGTTAATAATATAAAAGAAAGTATTAACATTGATTTTGATTTTCCATCGTGGCTGTCAAATTCAAATGATGACTTTAGTGATTATTATAAAAAGACTGTTTATAAATTTGAGAATGATAATAATAAAATAGTTTATATGAAGGGTGAATTAAAATCTATTTATAATGATTATGGAAACGACAAAACTAGAGCATTCGGGAGATACTTAATGCAATATGTAAGTAGAGGAATGGACGTTTTCGAGAGAAATTATCATAAAATAAGCTAACGACTAAAAATTATTTTTGTGCTATTACAAATACAGCATTCATGTAAGTTTTTTGTGGTATTTCATCAATTACATCAATAATTTTATATCCTAAATTAGATAGCTCTTTTAAAGATCCCTTAAAATAACTTTTAGAAAATATATATGCTAATTGAGGAAGTTTATTATTATAATCTTTAAATGCTTCATAAAATGATGAGTACTTAATGGTTACTCTAAATATCTCTTTAAGGGCTTCTTGACGTATTGTTTCCATTTGCTCCAAAGATAATGAAGTGTAGACTAAATCAAAACTTTTATCTTCAAATGGAATTTTTTTAGCACTGGAACAAATAAAATTAGCACTCTTATGAGCTGTTAAATCTAATAAGGGTTGAGGCGAGATATTTATTAATGGATCTGGTATCTGGTCTAAATTTTGAATATTTTCTGCAGTTTGAATGCCTCCACTAGTAAGCTCTAATCCTGTAAATTGAATTTTAGGAAAACGACATGCTAACTGTAATACTCTTTCACCATTTCCACATCCAACATCTAAAACAGACTTAGGTTTAGTTTTTTCTATTAATTTCATAATTCTTAAGGTTTGCAACTTTCTCATGCCTATACCAGATAAAACAAACTCATTTGAATTCCATTTTACACTTACGTATCCACCTTCAGGTATTTCAAATTTTGAGTCTCGAGAAACCCACTTATCATTATACATAATTTTGACGTTCTCTTCTGTTCTTTTAGTTTGATGATAACCTAAAATTTTTTTTATACACTCTTTATATGTACGTTTAGTAATTAAATTAGAAAGTTCTTTGAAATCAATTTTGGATTTAATATGTGGATTTATACATGACCATTGCTCATCTAATGATAAATTTAAAAAATTACTCATTTTTATAATTTATATTAAAAAAAAACTTTAATGACAACTCAATTTCATTTTATTTTAAAATATTACTAAAGAGAAAAGTATAAAAATATTTTATACATTCAACTAAAAAAAAATTTTCAGATGAAGTATCTAGATTTTTAAAAATATTAATTTATTAAAAATTAATATTTTAATAGTTGTTAAGTTTTGACATCAAATCTTTTAAAATTTTTTTCAGTGCATAAATCAAGCCAATTGAGCTATTA
>CEOF01077055.1_pt1 | contig 33626 bp, 34 predicted proteins | sample 361311 | NCBI WGS metagenome assembly CEOF01 (sample SAMEA2619667, study PRJEB7988) | marine metagenome | biome: marine biome (ENVO:00000447); feature: surface water layer (ENVO:00002042); material: "saline water (ENVO:00002010), including plankton (ENVO:xxxxxxxx)" | depth 5 m
TTCCTCGCAATGACTGGAACTGCTAATGCAGAAGTAAGTGCAGAAACCGCTTACGTCTTTAATACATTCTCATTCCTAGTGCATGGCTTTCTTGTAATGCTTATGGCACTTGGTTTCACTTGTCTTGAGGCTGGATTAGTAAGAACTAAAAATACTGCAACAATATGTGTTAAAAATGTCGCATTGTATAGCTTAGCTGGTATAATGTTTTACCTTATCGGCTACGGATTTATGTATAACGATGTAAATGGCTATGTTGGATCACCTGCTTTATGGAATCCAGAAGCTGCTGCCGACCCAGGTGATGGCTATTCTAAAATGTCAGATTGGTTTTTCCAAATGGTATTCTGTGCAACTGCTATGTCTATAGTTAGTGGAACTATTGCCGAAAGAATTAAATTATTACCTTTCTTACTATTTGCTGTCTTTTTAACTGGAATTATCTACCCAATCCAAGGTTCTTGGACTTGGGGCGGCGGTTGGTTGTCCGAAATGGGCTTCTCTGACTTTGCTGGTTCTACTATAGTTCACTCAGTTGGTGGATGGGCTGCCTTAACTGGAGCAATTATTATTGGTCCTAGATTAGGTAAATATGGTTCTGATGGTTCAGTTAATGCTATACCAGGATCTAATTTACCTTTAGCAACAATTGGAACATTTATCTTATGGTTCGGTTGGTTCGGTTTTAATGGTGGTTCACAACTAGCACTTGGTACTGCTGCTGACGCTGCTGCAATAGCTAATGTATATGTTAATACAAACATGGCTGCTTGCGCAGGTCTTGTTGCCGCTCTTATCTTGTCAATGATTTTGTATAAGAAAACAGATTTAACATTTGTTTTAAATGGTGCTCTTGCTGGCCTAGTATCTATTACTGCTGGTCCAGATGTAGCTACACCTTTACAAGCTATCATTATTGGAGCTATCGGCGGAGTAATTTGTACTTTTGCTATTCCTCTGCTTGATAAAATGAAAATCGATGATGTAGTTGGTGCTATTTCAGTTCACCTAGTTGCTGGAATTTGGGGCACACTAGCAGTTGCTGTACCAGGTTTAAATGGTAGTGGCGATATGGCTACTCAAATAGTTGGTATTGTAAGTATCGGTATATTTACAGTAGTTTTAAGTTCTATCGGATGGTTAGTACTTAAAGTTCTATTTGGCCTAAGACCTACAGAAGCAGACGAAACTTCAGGTTTGGATGTATCCGAATTAGGAATGGATGCTTATCCGGAGTTTAAGAATTAGTCATTTACCTCCCCCCTTGTAAACTTGACTAGTTAGCCACCGTACTCGCCCCCCGAGTACGGTGGTTTTTTTTAAAAGATTTTTCCTGGATTCATTATATTTTTTGGATCAATAGCATTCTTAATTTGTGACATTAGGTCAACAGACATTCCTTTTTCTATTCTAAGGAAATTTTTTTTACCAATCCCAATCCCATGTTCACCCGTGGAGGTTCCACCCATTTTTATGGCTCTTTCAACAAGTCTATCATTAATTTTTTTTGCCTCATTAACTTCCTCAATATCTTCAGGATTAATTAGCAAAATCAGATGAAAATTCCCGTCACCTACATGTCCAACAATTGGAGCAATTAGCTCAGAAGACTCTATATCCTCCTTTGTATCAAGAATACATTTCGTTAAACATGAGATTGGAACACACACATCAGTAGTAAAAGCTTTTTTTCCAGGACAAAGATTTAATGCAGCATAATATGCGTTATGGCGAGAACTCCATAATTTATCAATTTCACTTTGTTTATCGGACCATGCAAATTTAAGTAAATTATTTTCTTTTGATATTTCTCTAAATTGTTCAATCTGTTCTTTAACACCTAAAGGTGAACCATGAATTTCAATAAATAAGGTAGGCTTTTCCTCATGAGATGTATTCTTATATTTATTAATGGCGCTAATTTGTACTTCATCAAGTAATTCGATTCTAGATAAAGGTAAACCAATCTGGATAGCATTTATAACGGTATCAACAGCACCACTTAAATTTTTAAAACTACATACACCTGCTGAAATTGCCTCAGGTCTTCCATGTAATTTTAAATCAATCTGGCTTATAAAGCCAAGAGTGCCCTCTGAGCCAAGCATAAGATTGGTTAAATCATATCCAGCTGAAGACTTTCTTGCTCGGGACCCAGTCTTAATAATTTTACCATCTGGTAAAACAATCTCTAAACCCATTACTTGTTGTCTAATTGTACCATATTTAACTGTATTTGTTCCTGAAGCACCAGTCGCACACATCCCGCCTATAGACGCATTAGCACCAGGATCTACAGGAAAAAATAACCCAGTTTCCCTTAAAAAGGTATTCAGGTCCTCTCTCGTCACTCCCGGCTGAACTTTACAGTCCATATCATCTAAATTAACTTCGGTAATCTTATTCATATTTACCGAGTTAATAGTAATACCTCCATTTAAAGCATGTACTTGACCTTCAAGAGATGTACCGGCTCCAAAAGGTATTACCGGAATACCCTCCTCATTAGCAAAACTAATTATTTTTGAAACTTCTAGAGTTGTTTCAGGAAAAACAACGGCGTCAGGTAAATTATTGGGAATATGCCAAGATTCATCATAACTGTGTTGCTTTCTTACAGATTCAGAAGTAACAAATCTCTCTCCAAAAAAGTTTTCTAATTTAGAGAGATCCATTTATTTAGGTTACAATCCAAGAACAAATTTTGCCATTATATTTCTTTGGACTTCATCTGAACCACCATAAATAGTCGATGCACGATTATTTAAATAAGAGGGGAAAGCTGTAAGTGCATGTTCTGGACCAATTTTTTCTACATTTGAAAAAGGTTGTCTAGCCTCATTTTGTAGGGGCATGGTATAGTACCCAACTGCCTCGACAGTAAGCATATCAACTTCCTGTTTTAAATTTGAACCTCTTGATTTTAAAATTGATGATGCTGGACCGGGATGGCCTCTTTCAGCAATATCAGCCATAATCCTGTGTTCAGTCATAAGAAGTGCTTGAGCTTTAATCTCTGTTTCGGATAAAGATTTTAAAAATGCTTCATCCTTTAGAAGGCTTTCGCCAGTATCTGATCTTTCAACAGATGCAATTTGCTTAATTTTTTCAATATTTGATTGTATACCAGCGGCATAGTTACCACCTCTTTCAAACTCTAATAAATATTTAGCAACAGTCCATCCATCATTTTCTTCACCTACGACATTTTCAACGGGAACCTTAACATTATCGAAAAATGTTTGATTCACCTCATGATCTCCTGCCATTGTAATAATTGGTTTTATTTCAATTCCAGGAGTATCCATATCAATTAGTATAAAAGTGATACCTTGTTGAGGCTTTCCAGAGTTATCTGTCCTTACTAAACAAAAAATTCTATTGGCATGTTGTGCATGCGTTGTCCATATTTTTGTTCCATTTATTATATAATGATCACCGTCTCTAACAGCCTTGCACTGAAGAGAAGCTAAATCTGATCCAGATCCAGGTTCTGAATAACCCTGGCACCAAAAATCATCACCAGATAAAATTCTTGGTAAATAAAAATCTTTTTGCTCTTGTGTTCCATATTTCATTAACACGGGTCCGACCATTGCTAGTCCCATCGCGGTAGGTGAAGGAGAGCCAGCTTTAGAACATTCACTTGCAAAAATGTATCTTTGCATATCATCCCAGCCTGTTCCTCCATATTCTTTTGGCCATTTAGAACCAATCCAGCCTTTTTTGTATAAAATTTTATGCCATTTTGATGAATATTCAACTTCACTAAAAACACTTGCAGTCAGTTTCCCAGCTTCCCTTAATTCAGTTGTTAGCTCTTTATCTAAAAAGTCTATAACCTCTTTTCTAAATTCTTCGTACTCAGGTTTAAAACTTAAATCCATTTTTTTCTCCAATATTTTATATCTTATTTACTTAATAAACAAAAAATAACAATTAGCAAAGTATAAACATACTTGATTAGTTTAAAAATAGTAATTATGAATAAATCTTATTTTTTTTTGAGGGGATTAAAATGCCTTATTATGAAGACATTGTCCATTTATGTGATATCCCAAGATATCATGCTGAGCACAATCCAAATGAAATTGCTTTTATCTATGAAAATAAAAAAACAACTTATAAGGAATTTGATTTAAAGACTGAAAAAGTTGCCAATGGTCTTGTTGAATTGGGTGTTAAAGATCAAGACCGTGTTGCTTTTATGGATAAAAATTCAGATATTTTTTATGAGGTTGTGTTGGGTTGTTCTAAAGCAAACGCAGTTATAGTTGGTATTAACTGGAGACTTGCCCCACCTGAAGTTGCATACATACTTAACGATTGTGGAGCAAAAGTTTTATTTGTTGGTGAAGAATTTTTTGAACTAGCTGATAAAATACTTGAGTTATCTACTAATATTGAACAAGTTGTATGTATTACAGGGGAGAGAACTGGATGGTTATCATTTGAGGATTGGAAAGAATCTCAATCTACTGATAAGTGTTTAAGACAGTCATCATTAGATGATGTTGCCATTCAAATGTATACATCTGGAACTACCGGTCATCCAAAGGGTGTTCAGCTTACTCATGGTAATTTTCATTCATCTCGTAATCAAGAACCTCAGGAAGGAATGGAGTTTGGTGAATGGTCTGAGGATGATGCAAGTTTAGTTGCAATGCCAAGCTTTCATATTGGAGGAGCGGGCTGGGGTTTACAGGGTCTTTATTCATGTGCAAAGAATGTTGTATTAAAAGAGTTCCTTCCTGATGACGTACTAGATGCTATTAGCCAACATAAAATTTCTAAAATTTTTATGGTTCCAGCAGCTATGAAAATGGTATTGGACCATCCAAAATCAAGAGAAACAGATTATTCAAACATTAAATATATATTATACGGTGCTTCACCAATCCCTTTAGATCTTCTTAAAGAGGCTATGGAGGTATTCCAATGCGGTTTTGTTCAACTTTATGGAATGACTGAAACATGTGGTTCGGTAACATATCTTCCTCCTGAGGATCATACTGTTGAAGGGAACGAAAGAATGAAATCTGCTGGGAAGGCCTACCCTCATTGTAAAATTGCAATTTTAGATAATGATAGCTGTGAAGTTCCTTTAGGCAGTGTTGGTGAAATTGCTGTAAAATCAACTTCTAATATGGTTGGTTATTGGAACCTACCTGATGAGACAAAAAAAACTTTAAAAGATGGTTGGTTGAGAACTGGAGATGCAGGTTATATGGATGCAGATGGTTATGTATACGTTCATGATCGGGTTAAAGATATGATAGTTTCTGGTGGAGAAAATGTTTATCCTGCTGAAGTTGAAAGTGCTATTTTTGGTCATGATTGTGTAAGTGATGTTGCGGTGATAGGAATTCCAGACGATAAGTGGGGCGAAGCTGTGAAAGCAATTGTTGTTTTAAAAAATGGAAAGACTTCATCCGAAGAAGAAATAATTAGTTTTGCCAAAGAGAGGATTGCAGGTTTTAAATCACCAAAATCAGTTGATTTTATTTCTGAATTACCAAGGAATCCCTCTGGAAAAATACTTAAAAAAGAATTGAGAGCACCTTACTGGGAAGGTAAGGAAAGACAAATTAATTAAATTTGGAGTTTATTTATGAGTAATCAAAAACCAATAGCAGAGAATCTTTTTACTTGGCCTTCTGATCAACCAAAATTATTGGGAAGTAAAGATACAGAAACAGGAAGATATTTTTTTCCTGCAAAAAAATCAAATACCCACGAACAGGTTGAATTATCCAGGAGAGGCACTTTATGGACTTGGACAGTTCAGAGATTTATGCCTAAGACTCCATATATAGGAGCTGAAAATCCAGAAGACTTTAAACCTTATGCTGTAGGATATATTGAATTACCTGGAGAAATTATGGTAGAGTCTAGATTAGCAGATATAGATCCAGAGGATCTTGAAATTGGAATGGAAATGGAATTGTCTATTGATCCATTTGTTAAGAATGATGACGGTGAAGAATTAATGATGTTTTCTTTTAAACCGTGTAAAAATTAAAGGAGTAATATTTATGTCAGATGTCGCTATAATTGGAATTGGAATTCATCCCTTTGGAAGAACGGAGGGTATGACAGGCTTACAACAAGGTGTTCACGCAGCGCGTGAAGCACTGTCTGATGCTGAAATGGATTGGAATGAAATACAGTTTGCATTTGGAGGATCAGCAGCAGCAGGAAGTGCTGACACGATGGTAAATGAGTTAGGCCTTACAGGAATTCCTTTTATGAATGTTTCTAATGGTTGCGCAACTGGGGGTTCATCCCTCTTATCTGCTTATACAACAATTAAGTCTGGGCAGTTTGATATTGGTATGGCTGTTGGTTTTGATAAACATCCAAGAGGCGCATTTAATGCCGACCCAGAGGCATCAGGATTGGAGAGATGGTATGGTGAAACAGGTTTAATGCTAACAACTCAATTTTTTGGAATGAAAATTCAGAGATATATGCACGACTATGGAATTACCTCAGACTCTCTTGCCTTAGTTGCAGAAAAAGCATTCAACAATGCTTCATTAAACCCAAATGCTTGGAGAAGAGAACCAGTTTCTAAAGATACTATTTTAAATGCAATGATGGTTTCTGACCCTCTAACTAAATATATGTTTTGTTCCCCTGCAGAGGGGGCTGTTGCTCTAATTTTATGTAAAGCTGATTTAGCTCATAAATATACTAGTAATCCTTTATTTTTAAAAGGAGCTGCCTTTAGATCACGTCCTTTAGGTTCATTTGAAGTATTTAGTCCTTCGTTAGAGATTGAGAGAGGCCCAAGCCCTACGGTTGGTGCTTCAGAAGCAACATTTGAAATGGCTGGTATGACTAGAGAAGATATTGATCTTGCTCAACTTCAAGATACTGAGTCTGGTGCAGAAATTATGCACATGGCTGAAAATGGATTTTGTAAAGATGGTGAACAAGAAAAGCTCCTTCAAGATGGTGACACAAAATTAAATGGAAAATTTCCAGTTAATACAGATGGTGGCTGTATAGCAAATGGTGAACCTGTCGGTGCGTCGGGATTAAGACAAGTTTATGAGAATTGTGTTCAACTAAGAGGAGCTGCAGGTAAAAGACAAGTTGAGGGTAATCCAAAAACTGCTTATACCCATGTATATGGTGCACCTGGAATATCTGCCTGCACAATCGTAACAACTTAAGAGACATAAAATAATGATTAATAAAAAATTTAACCTAGCTGGGAGGCCAATAGGCCGTCCAATATCTGATGATGATTTTGAGTATATAGAGGAAGATATAAGAGATATTAAAGATACTGAGGTATTATTAGAAAATTTAGTCATAGAGTTTCAGCCAGCACAAAAAGGTTGGATGGAGCAAATATCTAATTATGTTGCACCACTTGAGATCGGCGATGTGATGAGATGCAGTGGAGTTGCTAGAGTTATAGATAGTAAATCAAAAAAATTTCAAAAGGGTGACATAGTAATTGGTGAAACATGTTGGCAAACACATCCTATTTTAAATGAGGATAAACTTGAAAAAATCGAAGACGAAAATATGGCCACCAAATATCTTGGAGCGCTTGGTGGTACAGGTTTAACAGCTTATTTTGGTGTTACTAAAATCAGTAAGCCAAAACCTGGAGATACAATTCTAATAACTGGAGCCGCTGGCGGAGTTGGCTCAATAGCAGGACAAATTTTTAAAATAGCTGGATGCAAGGTAATAGGTATTGCTGGTGGAAAAGAAAAATGTGATATTCTAATGCAAGAGTTTGGATTCGATGGAGCTATTGACTATAAATCTGAAGATTTAAATGATTCCATTAAAAAATTATGCCCTGAGGGTGTTAATGTTCTCTATGACAATGTTGGAGGAAGAATTCTTAATGATTGTTTAAATCATTTAGCCATGAATGCAAGAGTTGCAGTTTGTGGAATAATATCGCGTCATAAAACAGACAATTCAAATTTTGGTCCAGAAAATTATGCCAACTTAATTTTTAAAAGAGCAACCATGCAAGGGTTTATTGTCATTGATTTTATGGCAGAAGCTGATACTGCCAGAGAGCAAATTAAGGATTGGATCCTTAGTGGAAAAATTAATTGTAAAGAAGATATGCAAGAAGGCTTTGAAAATGCACCTAGTACTTTAAGAAGACTTTTTGAAAGTAAAAACAAGGGAAAGCAACTTTTAAAAATTGCAGATTAAAATTTAAAAATTTAATTATTATTTTGTCGCATAGAAAATATTTATTAAATAGTTTATTTTTCCATCGATTTTAGTATTAAGATTAAAAATATAATTTGGAGAATAAAATGAATACACCTTTTAACTTTCGTCTAACTAAATTTCCTAATGAAGCTGAATTATTAAGACATGAGGTAAGGGACTTTTTATCTGAAGCTTTAAAAGATATTCCGAAAGAAACAAGAGCTGAGACTTGGTATGGAGCGGATGAAAATTTTAGTAAAAAAGTAGGTCAAAAAGGTTGGATAGGTCTTAACTGGCCAAAAGAACATGGTGGCGCTGGAAGGTCTGCAATGGAGCGTTATGTAATTTTGGAGGAAATGTTAACTGCAGGAGCTCCTGTAGGAGCTCATTGGATTTCAGACAGACAATCTGGTCCACTTATCATCAGATATGGAACAGAAAAACATCAGAAGGAACTTCTACCAGGCATTTTAAAAGGTGAGTCTTATTTTTGTATTGGAATGTCTGAACCTGATTCAGGTTCTGATTTAGCAGCCCTAAGAACTAAAGCAGAAAAAAAAGACGATATTTATTTAGTTAATGGTACAAAATTATGGACTTCGGGTGCACATCGTTGTCAGTACATGATTGCTTTATTTAAAACCTCACAAGAGGAAGATAGGCACGGTGGGTTTAGTCAATTCATTGTAGATCTCTCACTGCCAGGAGTTACAATACGTCCCATTATTGATTTAGCTGGAAGACATCATTTTAATGAAGTGGTTTTTGAAGATGTTGAGGTCCCTAAAGATATGCTGATTGGAACTGAGGGTAATGGATGGAATCAGGTCACTGCTGAGCTAGCATTAGAAAGATCTGGCCCTGAAAGATACTTATCTAGCTATATGTTACTCCAAGAACTTGTAAAAGAATTTTCAGACAGAAACGATGATGAAGGTGTTACTGAAATTGGTAGACAAATGTCCCATCTTACTACATTAAGACAAATGTCAGTTTCAGTTGCTGGTATGCTTGATCAGGGAGAAAATCCTGCTTTAGAAGCCTCAGTTGTAAAAGACTTAGGCGCAGTTTTTGAGCAAGAACTTCCTAATATTGCTCATAGATTAATGGGTCTTGAACCAGATTCTAAAGGTTCAGATTTTCAGAGATATTTAGCAATTTTGACTCAAATATCCCCCTCTTTTTCCTTAAGGGGAGGGACAAGAGAGATATTAAGAGGAATTATAGCTAGAGGTTTGGGTTTAAGGTAATGCTTAGTGAGACCTCTCAATTATTATCTGATAGTGTCGAAAAAATATTTTCTGACCATGTTACAAAGGAATGTATTATTTCCTCTGAAAAAGGTGAGTGGCCAAAAGACCTATGGAACGAGGTCTTAGATAATGGTCTTAATTTGGTTCTTGTTCCAGAAGACCTTGGTGGTGTAGGTGGTACATGGACTGATGCGGGTATTTTATTTAAGGCCATAGGTAGATATCAAGCACCAATTCCATTAGCCGAAAATATCATTGCTGGTTATTTATTAGGTTTAGGAAATATTTCTTTTCCTGATAATTCTATAATTACACTCCTCAATGGAGAACTAATATTAAATGATAATAAATTGTCGGGAGTTTCAATTCGGACACCTTTTGGTAATCACTCCTCACATGGCGTTTCAATTGTTAATGAAAATAATAAATCAAAATTAGTATTGGTTCCTATACCAAAGGACTCTTCAAGTGATGACAAAAACATAGCATTAGAAAATAGAAGTAATATTGAATTTAAAAACATTGAAGCTATAAATATTGCAGATATTGATTTTAATTCTGAACTTATTTTTAAATTAGGAGCTCTAATGCGATCATGTCAGATAGCAGGTGGTTTAGAATCATTATTGAGTCAATCTGTTAGATACGCTAATGAGAGAATTCAATTTGGAAGGCCTATTGCAAAATTCCAAGCCATTCAACAAGAACTAGCTGTTTTAGCTACACACGTTGCTGCATCTGGCGTTGCAGCAGATTTTGCTAGTTCATCAATGGATGATGGAGGTGCGGAATTAGCTATTGCCTCAGCAAAAAGTCGTGTTGATGACGCGATATCAGTATGTGCAAGCATCGCCCATCAAGTTCACGGGGCAATTGGTTTTACTTATGAGCATGGGCTACATTTTTCAACAAGAAGGCTTTGGTCATGGAGAGCTGAGTATGGGTCAGGTAGCTATTGGGCTAAAATACTTGGTGAAAAAGCTGTTTCCAATGGTGCTAATAATTTTTGGCCATCTATTACATCTGGTAAAATATAAAAATTGAAAGATTTACAAAAAAACTGGAGATATTTTGAAGATATATCAATAGGTGAAAAAAGAAAATCTGATTTATACTTTGTTACTGAAAAAGAAATTATAGATTTTGCAGTTAACTATGATCCTCAATGGTTTCATATAAATACGACTGAAGCCAAAAATTCGAAATTTAAAAGTATAATCGCTAGTGGCATTCATGTAGCGGCTTTATGGCGTCGATTAGATCATGAAATTAACGGTGATATAAACTTTGTTTGCGGTATTGGTTGGGATAAAGTTCGATGGAAAAATCCTCTATATCCAGATAATAAAATATATGTAACTTCTGAGTGCTTATCTAAAGATGAAACATCATCAAATGAAAGAGGTGTTGCTGTCTTTGATCACAGTGTAAAACTTGCAAATGGAAAAGATATTTTGATTTTTAAAGGAACTTGCTTAATTTACAAAAAAAATTAAAAATTGTATTAAGTAAAAAATTAAATTAGTGTTACTTATTAATTTGAAAGAATCTAATTATGAATTTTGATGAAGATACAAAAAAAGTTTTAAATGGTTTTAAGGCTGAGAAAGAAAGAATTGGCCCACCTAAGGGATTTCCGGGATTTCCTCTTATTCCAGGAAAAAGATATACCGATCCAGACTTTCAAAAACTTGAATTAAAATACCTGTGGCAAAAATCCTGGGTTTATGCATGCCACTTGGATGAGGTTCCTGAAAAAGGATCCTACATAGTTTGGAACAAACTTAAGGCACCAATTCTTATAGTTAACTCCGGAGATAACAAAATAAAGGCTTATTATAATACCTGCAGACATAGGGGAGGGCCGGTGGCCAATGATAAAAAAGGAAAAGCAAAATTATTAGTCTGTACTTATCATGGCTGGAGTTATGATCTTGATGGAAATCTTATTAATCTAAGGGAGCCAAGAGACTTTGTTGATTTAGATAAATCTTGTCAAAGTTTAATTAAAGTATCATGTGATAGATTGGGAAATTGGATTTTTGTTAACCTAGACCCTGATGCTGAGGATCTTAGAGATTATCTTGGTGTTGTTGCTGATCACATGGAGCAGTTTCAGCCTGACAAATTAAGACATGTTCATTCAAAAACTTATTCAGTTGCTAGCAATGTTAAAGTCCTTTTGGATGCTTTTCTTGAGGTTTATCATGTCCCTTCAATTCATAAAAAAACAGTTAATAGATTTATAGATATAGAGGGTACTACAATAAACTTATGGCCTAATGGCCACTCTAGAATGGTTACACCGCATAGAAATGACGACTGGAAAGATCCAGGTACAATAGGTTTAAAAGAAATTGAAAGTGTTACTGAAATTCCAAAGCATCATAATGCTTCATATAGTTTTTATCCAAACTTAGTAACGCCTCCCTCATCAACAGGTATTCCATTTTTAACATTTTGGCCTACTTCAGATAATGCTTGTGAAATCGATGTTCATTGGTTTTCTCCTGACTGGGGTGAAGGTGATTTACCAGATATATGGAAAAAAAGAATTAAAAATTTTGAGGATATTTTATTTGAGGATACACAATTTGCCCCTGAAATTCAGGCAAGCGTCTCTAGCCCAGGTTTCAAGGGTGTACTATTGAATTATCAAGAAAGAAGAATATATAGGTGGCACGAGGAGTTGGATAAAAAAATCGGTCATAATAAGATGGAAGAAGATTTAAGTATTCCAAAGGTTCTTGGGCCGTTCATAGAAAATTAAAAAATTAATAATGCAGGGATATTTTTAATGCACAAAGAGCAAAAATTTGGTTTGTCATTTGAAGAATTGGCAACGAGAGAAACAGTATATAGAGACAATTTATTAAAAGACCACTCCGTTCTTATAACTGGTGCAGGAAGCGGCATGGGGAAAGCAATGGCCTTTCTTTTTGCAAGGCTTGGTGCAAGTGTAACTATATGTGGTCGTAAAGAAGAGAAGTTAATAAAAGTATATGATGAAATTTTAAATAGGTGTGGCAAAGAAATTTTCTGGCAAGTTTCAAATGTCCGTGATCCAGAGATGGTGGAAAAAATGTTAGATAATATGCTTGAGCGTAGCGGAAAGATTGATACCGTTATAAATAATGCAGGTGGCCAATTCCCTCAGGATGCAATTGATTTTTCTAGAAAAGGTTGGCTAGCAGTTTTAGATTTAAATTTAAATGCACCTTGGTGGGTAATGCAGGAAGCAGCTAAAAGGTGGAGAGAATCTGGGACATCAGGTAATATTATAAACTTAGTTGCAAATGTTGAGAGAGGGATGCCACAAGCTGCTCATACTTGTGCTGCTAGAGCAGGTACAATTTATTTATCAAAAACTTTAGCAACTGAGTGGGCACCGCATAAAATAAGAGTTAATTGCATTGCACCAGGAACTATTGAAACTGAGGGATTTGAAGTATACCCCCCTGATGCACTTGAAAGATTTCATAAGGCAAATCCAATGCAAAAATTAGGAGATGTTTGGGATATAGCTGAAGCATCTATTTATTTAGCTCATGATACCGGTAGCTTTATAACTGGTGAGGTTTTAACAATAGATGGAGGAATGTCGCAGTGGGGGGTTGTTTGGCCAGCTGGAATGCCAGACTATTTTAAGATGAATGGTGGGGATTAATTTTAAAAAAATATTTATAATATTTATATTGATTAAAAATTTTTTTCAGTCAGAATTTAATTTATAAAAAATAAAAATAATTATTCAGTTATCTAATTATTAAAAAATTGTAAAAGGAGAGGGAAGTGCAGTTAAGTAAAGATAAGTTAATAGATGCTTATACACGAATGAAAAAGATCCGAGTCTTTGAAGAAACTATGCGTGACGAATTTTCTAAAGGAACTGTTCCGGCATTTATCCACCTCTATATCGGTCAAGAGGCTATTGCATCAGGAATATGCGTTGAGCTTAATGATGATGATACTATAGCAAGTACTCATAGAGGCCACGGTCATTGCTTGGCTAAAAATTCAAACCTCGAGAGAATGACTATGGAAATTTTTTGCAGAGCTGATGGTTTATGTGAAGGTAAGGGAGGCTCAATGCATATTGCTGATTTGTCTGTTGGTATGCTCGGTGCAAATGCAATAGTTGGTGCAAATGCTCCTATTGCAGTTGGCGCTGCTTTAAGACAGAGGGTAATGGGTGAGAATTTAGTATCCGCTGCATTTATTGGCGATGGGGCGTCTAATCAGGGTGCTGTTTTTGAGGCAATGAATTTAGCAAGTGTTTTGAAATTGCCTGTTTTATTTGTTTTTGAAAATAATGGGTATGCTGAATTTACTGGTGTCGATTATCATTGTGGAGGTGGAGACATTGCAGGAAGAGCGGAAGGGTTTGGTATGCCTTCTTATAAATTAGATGGCTCTGACTTTTTTGCTGTCCAAGAAGCTGCTGCAGAAGCTGTTGAAAGAGCAAGAAATGGAGAAGGTCCAAGCGCAATAGAGTGTTATGCAAAAAGATGGTATGGGCATTTTGAAGGAGATCCTCAACATTATCGAACTAAAGAAGAGTTAGAGTCAATTAGAGAAAATAATGATCCCTTAATTATTTTTAGACAAAAAGTTGAAGAAGCTGGGCTTGTTGATGGTAATGATCTTGATAAAATAGATATTCATTTATCAAAACAAGTTTTAGCAGCGGTAGAAAAGGCAAAAAATAGTCCCTTACCAGATATAAACGAACTCACAACAAACGTTTATGAAAAAGGGAGCTACTAATGAGTATTAAAACTTATAGAGAGGCTATAATAGAAGCGATGATCCTTGAAATGAAACGTGATGAAAAGGTATTTGTAATTGGTGAAGATATTTCAGGTGGAAGGGGTTGTGAAGATTTTGATGGCGAAGCAGCTGGAGGCCCTATGGGATTAACTCAAGGTCTTTGGGACGAGTTTGGACCTAAAAGAGTTATAGATACTCCAATAAGTGAGACAGCAATTATGGGCGCCGCCGCTGGAGCTGCTTTATCTGGTCTTAGGCCAATTGCAGAGTTAATGTTTTCAGATTTCTTTGGTGTTTGTTTTGATCAAATCTATAATCAAGCAGCAAAATTTCGTTTTATGTATGGAGAACAAGGCGCAACGCCATTGGTAATTAGGACTATGATTGGAGCAGGCATTGGATGTGGTCCTCAACATTCTCAATCACCGTATTCAATTTTTGCTAATATACCTGGTTTAAAAGTTGTTACCCCTTCAAATCCTTATGATGCAAAGGGGCTTTTGATTTCTTCTATAAGAGATAATGATCCAGTAATATTTTGTGAACATAAAGCTCTTTTAGGTATGGAGGGAGAAGTTCCAGATGAAGATTATGAGGTTCCTTTTGGTAAAGGAAAAATTCTTAAGGAAGGAAATGATATTTCAATTGTTGCAATTGGGCAAATGGTTGGAGTAGTAAAAAATTGTATAAAAGATTTTGAAAAAAAGGGAATTTCGGCTGAGATTATAGATCCAAGATCATTATCACCTTTTGATGACGAAATGGTTTATGATAGTGTTGAAAAAACCGGTAGACTTCTTGTTTTAGATGAATCTAACCCAGTCTGTTCATTTGGATCTTGGATAACTAGTATGGTTACAGAGGAAGTATTTTCGTCTCTTAAGGCACCTACAAAAGTATTAACACCTCCACACTGTCCTGTTCCCGCAGCACCTAATTTAGAAGCTGCATATTTACCTGATATGGAAACAATTATAAAAGCTTCAGAAAGTTTAAAAAATTATAGTTAATTTTTAACTTCGAAGCTTAATAATACATTGCCAGGGAGATTGCCACCATATTGATAGCCTGAATTTATATACAGATTATTCCCGCTTATTACTGGCCCAAGACCTTCAATGGTTCCTCCATAAGCTTTGATATTTGTAAATTCAGAGAAATCAATATTTGTATTAAATTCCCAAAGTAATTCTCCTGATTTACTATTAAGTATATAGAGCCAACCGTCCATTCCAGCACCAACTATTATATCATTTGTTGATGTTAAGGCTGCAGATATTCCTCTATCACAGGACGGATTCCCGTTACATCTATCTTTAGGTTCAAATTTCCAGTTAATTCTTCCATCTAAAGCATTCAAAGAATAAATTCCTGGGGTAGCTGGCCCAGGAAATTTATTAATATAATTTTTATCTGCAATTGGAGCATAAATATTATCGTTATCAGTGGTCATTCCCCAATGAACTCCACCAGCAAAACCTCCGCGTCCAATTTTTTTTGACCATAATAATTTACCATTTTGATCAGGGTCCAACGCATAAACATGCCCAGATTTTCTTCCTCCAAATAAAATATTTTTACCATTGGTTGTTTTCATTAGTATTGTTGATGCTCCAAAATCCCAATCAGGTCCATTCTCCTTAGGGCAACCTGACTTAGGGGAAATAAAACATCCCATATTCCACGCATCACCTTTTTGTGCTTGAAATGACCATACTATTCCACCTTTGGTTTTATCTATTGCCAGTATTGCATCACTTGTATCCGCTGCAGGTGATGTGTAAGATTCTCCAGTTCCTATATAAATAAGATTTCTCTTATTATCTATAGTTGGTGAATTCCAAACAGGTACCCCTGAAGGGGCTAAAATTTTCTTACCTGATTCATTAAAGTCACCCATATGTTTTGCGGGAACAGGTATAGAATATGTAGTCCATAGCTCCTCGCCAGTATTAGCGTTAAGCGCCATTACCCCACCCCTAAAAGTACAGCATTCATAATCAGGATTTGCACCATCAGCCCATTCTCTAGAAGATAAAGGAACATAAATTACTTCATCATAAACTCTTACAGAACCTGTAAGAATTACCCTAGGATGATATCTTAATGATTTTGTCCAAATATTATTTCCTGTTATTGCATCGTATTTATAAACATTTCCCTCATAATCACCTGCAAAGATATAATGATTATTTTTAATTTTCTCTATAACAGGTGCTGATCTAATTTCACCTTGAGTTTTTGTTTTCCATCTTACGCAGCCAGTATCTCTATCCAGAGCATACAAATTTGAATTTTGACCACCTACAAAAACAACATTACCTGAAACAGAGGGCTGGGAACGTGATCTTGTAGCTCCAGGAAATGCAAAAACCCATTTCAATTTCATATTTTTTGCATTTATACTATTTATATCTGATGTGGCTCTTCGAGTATTTTCTTTATCATAACCCCATTGGGAATATGAATTTTTATCATTAAGCTCGATAATAATTTCTGAAATATCTTTACTGCAAAATTTTGGTTCTGGTATATTTGTAGAGACACTTCCACCAGATATAAATTCTGCAAGTTTAATTTTTTCATTTTCATTTAGATGTGATGCCTGAGAGGACATTATACCATGAAGTGTTTCTAAAATGTAATCAGCAGACATTGCAGAAAAGGTTGTTGAGTGGGGTGCTCTTGGGACTCCACCACTATGACAATTCATGCATGATTCAGTAAAAATTTTTGCTGAAGCTTTATCTGCTGCGCCCGCGAAATTATTATGATTTTCAGAACTGCTTTCGGGAGAACTGCTTGCAAATGAATGAGAGGTAAAGAATATAATTAAAATAAATACTATATAAATTTTTTTCATTTTTTACCTCGATACTCCAGAAAGTAAATTATTAACTAACTCAGAAGAAACCTTTCCAATATTAATATTTTTATATGTCAAAATTTCTCTAATTCCAATGTGCTCAAGTCCTCCTAAGAATTGGTCTCGAAAAATATCAAAATTAGTTGAATTATTTATCTTTCCATTATTAATACCTCTGTCGAATACTTTTTTAACTAGATTTGAGTATCTCTTATTCATAGTATGTATTGGTGATCCAATATAGTTATTCCATCTAAGTTCTTTAAATAAAATTATATGTAATTTTGGGGTACTTTTCATTCCCTCCAAATATCTGATTGCAATAAAAAGTAAACTTGAGTGTAAATCAGACACATCTTTTATATCTGTTTCCATTCTTTCAATAAATGGCTCAGCCCAATCAATAAAAACTTGATTTAAAAGATCATTTTTATCTGTAAAATATTTATATAAAGTAGCCTCAGAAACTCCAGCAGCCTTAGATATTTTCATCATAGATAAACCTTTAATTCCTTTTTCTTCTAATATTTTTTTTGAGGCTTGGATTATCTCTGGTGGACGAGCATCTTTTCGCCTTTTCCAGGAGTTATTATTAATAGTATCAATATTAATAACGCTTTTAGTTGAACCTTGTTTATTCATAGCTTTTTCTAATCTAATTTTTTAATTGTTTTAATTAACTCATAATAGTTATAATTTTTATATTATACTTTAATTAAAAGGTAAATTCAGATTGAATGAAACTCAATATATTAATGATAAATGGAAATACTTATCAGAAAATTCAAAAGATTTACCTTTAGAAGCTTTTTTTGGTTTGGAATTTCCTGGTGGCAATTTTTTTATTGATAGAGAAACTAATATTCTAGTTAATGAATCTACAGGAGTAAAATTAGATAATGATAATTTAAATAATCTTCTTTATGCGCATCCAATATATTTTATGATAATTACCTTAAGGGCCTCAGGAGCATCAATTCAGGATATATTTAATTTATTAAATTATGACACTAAAAATGGACCAATGCTTGGGCAGTGTAATATGGAATTCAAATCCCAGCTAAAAATTGATCAAGAATATTTTGTAAAAGGAAGAATTAATTCTTTAATATCAAAAGAAAGCAGTAAATTAGGTAGAATTAAAATTTTAGATTTTTCATTATCTCTTTATAAACATATATCTCAAGAAGTTGGTCATGTTAAATATGTCTGGATATTACCTTTGGATAAAAAAGATGAATTATAAAGAGGGTGATAATTTAAAAAGTTGGAATTTTTTGGTTATTCAAGAAAACATGAATTTATGGGCTGAAATTCTAAATGATCCAAACCCAATTCACCTAGATAAAGAATTAGTTAAATCTATTGGATTAGGTAATAAAACAATAAATCAAGGGCATGCAAATATTGCTTATATAATCAATGCTATAGAGAGTAATTTTCCTAATGCAGAAATTGTTAGATTAGATAATAAAATGACTGACACTATTGTTGAAGGAGATATGGTCAACGTTTCTGGATATATTAAAAATGTTTTAAAACAAAATAATTCTTTAATGATAACTTGTTATCTTGAGTTAAGTACTAGCCCAGAAAAACTCTCTGTAATTTCTGAGGCAGATATTCTTATAAAAAATTAATATACATTCCTTAATTTTAACCACCAATCCTGAACCTCTGCTGCATGACTTACCCCATACTCCTTCGCTAAATCGGAGGAACCTTCTGGTATTGACTGCATTTCAGTTATTCCTACAGGTGCAGCATCATCAATAGGATCTAGCCACTCAAGATTTATATCCTCAATTACACCATCATATTGTGAACCAGCTTCTTCGTGATGTTCGCTTATTTGGTGTTTTAAAAGAAAATCTAAATAGGTTGGGTAAACAAGAAGTGTATAATAAGAATTCTTTTCTCTTCCTCGATAATACTCATATCTAATTATACAATCTTCTTTTGCATGAGACTGTTTATATAGCTCCTTTGAAAGCTCTTCAAATTTTTGTTCTTGCCCTTCAACAATTTTTATATGTGCTAGTAATGATGACATTTGTTACTCCTTTATAAATTAATTTCCTTTAAATAGTCTTCTATATTTTTCACTATCTGTTCTTAAATTCATTCCTAAAAATAGCCCTTCTAAAGCACCACTTACATCTTCTGCCTTAGTAGAAAAATTACTATCTAAAATATATAGTCTTTTACTAATCTTCCATCCATTCGATGTTTTTGTAAATTCATCGTGATATCTACCAAAATAAATATTAATATTTTTAATTGAATTATCTTCAATCTCACCTCCGGCAGTTAAACCATAACTCTCAACTTCAGCTTTATCACCATCAAACTCGATAGCTACATTAGTTATAGTATGCCAACTATGCCCACTTCTTTCAATTTCCATAACCACAGGAATGAAACCCTTGGCATCTCCAGCATAAAATCCATAATCTATATAACCGCTATCTAAAAAACATGTTTTTAGTAAATCTTCGTCTACCCAGTCCATGGCTCTACAGTATCTTGTTAGGCAATCATTTATCTCTTGCACTGCCTCAAGCTTGCTTAGTCTTTCATCAATATTTTCCATAAATACTCCTAAAAATTAAATTTTATATTAAATAAATAGCCTCTCTAAATATCATAATAGCCAAAGTAGCCCAGCTCAAAATAAATAAGGAAAATCTAATCCAGACTAGGTTTAGAGTTGCTTGCAAAATTGAGTGTATGATTCTTATAATTACGTAAAACCAAGCACAATATAAATGTGGGAGGTCTGTATTTCCTAAGCCCCAAATTATAAAACAAATTGCATAGAAAACTGTTGGTTGTTCAAATAAATGATTATAATTATCTGCCACTCTTTCAACTTTGCTAGGAAAAATACCACCGATTGTTGAAGGGTGAGAAAATTTTTGAACATCTATTCCATCTTCTTGTAATTTCTTTGCTGCCGGTAATCTTGTGGCATACATCCAAACCATCATGATAAATGATAATAGACACATCACAATCACTGGTTGAAATATTAGATTATTCATTTAGTTCTCCACTTCATAAATATTTGCAACAAACTTAACTTTTTGCAATAATTAATTTGATAATAATTTTAGTTAATTGTGAGGAGATAAAATGCCAATTAATGGAATGCATCATGCTGCAATATCAACACCAAATATTGAAAGATTAATGAATTTTTACAAAGAAAATTTTAATTGCAAAGATATAGACAGTAGAAGCCAGTGGGCTAAAGGGAATGAGAAGATTGATCAAGTATTATCTTTAAAAAATAGCTCTGCAAAGCAGGGATTTTTGAGTTGTGGAAATGTGATGATAGAATTTTTTGAATATTTATCGCCTGAACCTAAACCAATGCAAGAAAATAGGCCAGTTAATAATCATGGTCACACTCATATCTGCTTTGATGTTACAAATATTAATGAGGTCTACAATGAATTGTTATCAAAGGGTGTTAATTTTCATTGTCCACCTCAAGATTTTGGCTCAGTGAAAGCAACATATGGGAGGGATATCGATGGAAATGTTTTTGAAATTCAAGAAATTATCTCGATTGATCATTCGGCAAAAGTCTTTTAATAATTTAAATATATTTGGATATTATTTATGACTTTAATAAACAAAGAAAAGTTATTTTCACTTCTTCAGAATGATTATTTTGATAATATTGATAATAATAACCCTGAGGGTGTCTATGCAGCTATGCATGAAAACGTAAAGTGGATACATACTCAAGTTTGGGAGCATGACGGTCACGATGGTTCAGAGGTTGACGTTTTAAATGGACAAAAAAGTGTAATAGATTTTTTGAAAAAAAGAGTTCCAGAAATGCAAATTGAAGGAATAGAGCATAAAGTTGATAAAGTATTAACAGATGGAAAATCTGGTTCCTTTCTTGCTAATGTTATTGGAAAAGATGGTACACTAAAACCTTTTTTTGGTTGGGTTGAGATTGCTGACGAAAAGATAATTTTATATAGAGTTATGCCAATATAAATTATCCAAACACTTTTTCACCAAGATCCAAATCCTTCAGTTTGAATTTTTGAACTTTAGTAGAGGACATAGGCCATTCATCTACAAAAACTATATATCTTGGAATTTTAAAATTAGATATTTGTCCTTTACAAAAATCTATTAACTCTTCTTTAGAAATTTCTTCATTAGATTTTTTTTCTATAAAAACCGCAGGTACCTCTCCTAAATGATCGTCATCGACACCAATTACTTGACTGATTAATATTTTTTCGTGGGTATCAAAATATGCCTCTATTTCCAGAGCTGCAACATTTTCACCACCTACTTTTAACATATCTTTTATTCTCCCGTGATAACGAATATATCCATCGCTTGATAGTGATCCAATATCACCAGTTGAAAACCATCCATCATTTGATAAAGCCTTTTTTGTTGACTCCTTATCATTTAAATATCCTGAGAATACATGCGGCCCTTTAATTTCAATTAGACCTTTATTTTCATTTTCTAAAACTTCATTTGTCTCAGGATCAAGGATTCTTATATCTACTTCTGGCCATGGTTTACCGCAAGTTGTTAATCTATCTTCCAAGGTATCTTCAGGAGATCCAAATGATGTAACACCTCCAACCTCAGTAAGTCCATAGGCTGAAACTTGAGAAGCTTGTGGGACTTTATTTTGAAATGATCTTAAGGTTTCAACAGGCGCAACATTATTTATGATTCTCAGTTTTTTTAAGTTGTCTGGAATAAAATCTTTATGATTTGATAATGCAACCATTACAGCTGGAAATGCTGGGAAGGCAATTGAAACTTCTTTATCTATTAAGACTTTAACAGCTTCATCTGGATTAAAATGAAGTGTTGATAAAAAAGTTGATTTTGAAATCGAACATCCAATAAATGGTAAGATTGAAGACATATGGAACATAGGAAGAGGGTCCCAGAATACATCTTCTTCATTCATTTTCCATCTATCCACCATAGACTTTGCAACATGTAAAACATTTTTATGGCTTAGAGGACATCCTTTGGGGTTAGAGGTTGTTCCTGAGGTATACATAATAAATGCTGGATCATCATTTGATCCAATAGGTTCCTCATCAATTAAGTCATCTATCTTAATAGTTTCAAAATCATTAAAATTATTAAATCTATTATCTTTTGAACCGCCTATAATATAAACTTCAAGTAAACTTTTAGGTTTTCCTTCAGGTGAGTCATAAACTGAACCAATTATCTCTGAAAAATTTGTAACCTCATCTGATTGTGAACTTGTAAATAGGATTTTACATTTACTATCATGAAGAACATAATTTAATTCTTTAGCTTTATATCTTGCATTAATATTTACTGGAACTATTCCTGCATACATTGCTGCATACATAAGAACTAAATACTCTATTGAATTGAATAATAATATACCAATTTTGTCACCTTTATTAAGATTAAGAGTCTTAAGTTTTTTAGCATAGGATGTTACAAGATTAGAAAATTCTCTAAAATCTAAAGTTTTATTATCAATAGTTAAGCACTCTTTTGTACTTAGAATTTCAGGAAATATAACAGATTGATGGGCAATATTTTTAATATTTTTATTATTCATTTTTATAATCATATGTTTTTTAATGAAAAATATTATGCAATAATTAAGAAGTAATTAAAAGATTAAACTCTATTAATGTATTATTGAGAGATATAAAAATTGTTAGAGATAATTTTAATAATTAAAGGATAGCTATGATTAATATTGGTTTAATTACTTCAAAACAAGCTCGAATAAGACCCAATGCTTGGGCTGTATATGATGAAACTTCAAAAAAAAGAATTACCTTCTCCGAACTTGATCAACTTGTTAAAAAAATTAGTAATGGACTTATAGAGCTTGGTCTAAAAAAGGGTGATAGAGTTTCAATACTATCACAAAATACAATAGAGTTTTTAGCACTCTTTTTTGCGTGTGGAAGAGTAGGTTTGGTTGCTCATGCGTTAAACTGGAGACTAGGATCTGAAGAATTAACTCAAATTATAAAAAATGGACGGCCTAAAGTTATTATAACTCAAGGACAGTTTTCTGAAGTTACACAAGATCTTCAAAAAAATATAAATTTTATTGATCATTGGTTGGAATATGGTGCTAACAGTAATTCTTCCTTTGACTCTCTGATCGATAAAGCTTCAGATGATGAACCATTAATATCCTCTCCTATTGGAGATGATGATCCTTTTTTTATCCTTTATACTGGAGGTACCACTGGTATTTCAAAAGGAGCCTTACACACTCATAAATCAGCGTATTTTGGAATGCTTAATCAAACTGTAGCTGAGAGAATAGTTCCTTCAGACGTGTACATGCTTACTGGTCAAATGTTTCACATCCCTGTTCTACTCGCTATGAATTATACCTCTCATGGTTGCCCAATAGTTTTAATGAATTTTGATGCTGAACTTGCACTTAATTTAATACAAGAGGAAAAGATTTCAGGTTTTCTTGGTATTACAACAATGCTTAATTGGATGTTAGCAGTAGAAGGCTTTGATAATTATGATCTATCTAGCTTACGATGTGTCCAATATGGTGGCGGTCCAATGCCTACTAGAGTGATAGAGGAGGTACTTCAAAAATTACCTGGGGGAATTATTCAGGGTTACGGTCAAACTGAAGGAACAACTATGACGTTTTTGTCTCAAGAAGATCATGTTAATGCTATTAAAGGTATTAACCCAGAAAGATTAAAATCTTGCGGAAGAGCAGGTTATGTAACTTCGGTTCTAGTTGTTGACCCTGAAGGTAAACCTGTTGCTAATGATAATAAAACCCCTGGAGAAATTATCGTTAAATCTGATGCAAATATGTTGGGATACTATCGCCAAAAAGATTTAACAGATAAGTGCATTAAAGATGGTTGGATGTGGACGGGTGATATTGCAACTTGGGATGAGGAAGAATATATCTTTATTAAAGATAGGGCTAAAGACATGATTATTTCAGGTGGTGAAAATATTTACTCCGTTCAAGTTGAGGAAGCTGTTTCCAAGCATGAAGCTGTTCTTGAAAGTGCAGTTTTTGGAATACCTGATGATGAATGGGGTGAGTCCGTCATGGCTTATGTGGTTTTAAAACCAGGAATGAATGCTACTGAAAAGGATATTATTGATATGGCAAAAGAAAATCTTGCTTCATACCAAAAGCCTAAGGCTGTAAAATTTATAGATGCTCTCCCAAAGGCTCCTACAGGAAAAATTTTAAAAAGAGAACTCAGAGATCCTTATTGGGAAGACCAAGAAAGCAAAATATAAATTTTAATCTAAATATTATATACCTTCAGCTGTTTTAACAATCTCTGACAATGTTTGTAAGAAACGAGCTCCAATTGCACCGTCAATTGCTCTATGGTCGCATGACATAGTTACAGAAATTATTTTACTAAATACTGCTTTTCCATCATTTTCGTCAACTTTGGTTTGCAAACCACCAACAGCAAGAATTGCACATTGAGGAGGATTAATTACAGCTGTAAAATCCTTAATTCCAAGCATTCCTAAATTAGAAATTGAAAAAGTACCACCTTGGTAATCAGACGGCATTAATTTATTGTTATGTGCTAGATCAGATAATCTTTTCATTTCTGAAGAAATTTCTTCTACTGATATATTTCCAGCATTTTTTATAATTGGTGTAATTAGGCCGGCTTCTGTTGCAACAGCAACAGATATGTCTGCATTTTCAAATTGTAGAATTGCATTATCAGTCCAGTTTATATTGATTTCCGGATGTTTTTTAAGAGCTGTTGCAACACATTTAATAATTAAATCATTTACCGAAATTTTTTCAGATGTATCATTATTAAGCGAAGCTCTTTTATCCATTAAAGTATCAACCTCTAAGTCTACATTTAAATAAAAATGAGGGGCTGTATTTTTTGAATTGACTAATCTTTCAGCAATTACTTTTCTCATTGATGTATGTTCAATGGATTTTGAAGGATTATCAGATGAAGTTACTTCGGGTGAATCTTCACCCTTGTAAGCTGCAAGTTTTGCTGGATCAGCAACTTGTTCAACATCTTGAACTGATATTCTGCCTCTTCTACCGGAAGGAGTAATTACAGAAACATCAACATTTAATTCAAGAGCCACTTCCCAAGCTTTTGGTGAAATATTAATACCTTCTGGAGGTGAAGATGGTAGATCGGTTCCAGATGAGGGTGGTATATTATTGTTAGCTTCTGGGGCTGGTGAAACTGGTTCAGATGAGCTCGCACTTTCTGGTTTAAAAGAAGTATCAGGGGCAACATAAGAATTTACAAATTCATCTATTTCCTCATCACTAGTATCATCAGTTGCAAATATTCCTAAAAGTGCTCCTACAGCGTATGTTCCATCAGCCTCAACCACTTTTTTTCTAAATGTACTATCAATCTCTGCTTCAACTTCATTTGAAATCTTATCAGTTTCAATAACAACTAGAGGATCCCCTTTAGAGAAAGTAGTTCCCTCTTCAATCAGCCATTCGGTTAATTTACCTTCATCCATCTCAATACCCCACTTTGGCATAATAAGAGGTTCAATCTTTTTACTCATTTTTAATTCCTAACTAAAATTTACTGTTTGCTCTATCACAGTTTTAATTTTTACTGGTGAAGGAAGAAAAGCAGCTTCAAGTTCTTTTGCAAAAGGCACAGGTGAATGAGGTCCTGTCACAGTTTTAATTGGGGCTTTTAAAGATGAGAATACTTCACTAGCAGCTAAAGCAGCTACATCTGCAGCAAAAGAACATCTAGGAGGAGTTTCATCAACAACAATTAATCTTCCAGTTTTCTCAACACTATCAAGTATAGCATCTTCATCAAGAGGACTAGTTGTTCTCGGATCAATAATATCACAACTTACACCATCTGCTGAGAGAGCTTTAGCTGCATCTTCACAGAAAGATACCATTCTACCTGTAGCAACAAGTGTACAATCTGATCCTTCGGATACTATTCTAGCTTTTCCAAAAGGAACTAAATAATCTCCTTCAGGCACATCTCCTTGAAGTCCATATAAAGTTTTGTGTTCAAAGAATATTACTGGATCATCATCTCTTATTGCAGTTGTTAATAAACCTTTTGCATCTGATGCAGTAGACGGCATTGCTACCTTCAAACCAGGAATGGCTGTTACCATTGGATGAGGTGATTGACTGTGTTGAGATGCCGCTTGCATACCAGCACCATAGGTTGTTCTTAAAACCATTGGGCATGTAGCTTTACCACCAAACATATATCTAAATTTTGCAGCTTGATTCATTAGCTGATCCATACAAAGACCAATAAAATCTGAAAACATAATTTCAGCAACTGGTCTTTTACCTGCTAAGGCAGCGCCCGCTGCAGTACCAGCAATACCTGCTTCTGAAATAGGCATATCAATTACCCTTTCAGCTCCAAACTTACCAAATAAGCCTCCAGTAACTCCAAAAACTCCACCAATTGCTTCTGGTCCACCTGCACTACCAGTACCACCTACAACATCTTCACCCATAACAATTACATTTTTGTCATTAGCCATTTCTTGATGAAGGGTCTCTGTTAAAGCTTCTCTATAACTCATTTTAGCCATTAATAATTTCTCCTTAATATGAGACGTAAACGTCTGTTGTAACTTCTTCTGGTGAAGGAACAGGTGCTGCGGCTGCCTCTTCAGCTGATAATTCAATTAATTCATTCACTTCATTGTCAATTTTATCTAAATCTTCATCAGTCAATAGACCCGCTTCTGTAACTTTTGAACGGAAAATTTTAACACAGTCATTATTTTCTCTATCATTCTTAACTTCATCAGGACCTCTATAATTTTGAGGATCACCCTCAAAATGACCATAAAATCTAGTTGTTTCAAATTCTACTGCACACGGACCTTTACCTTCTCGGGCTAAAGCGATCAATTCTTTCATAACCTCGTGAACTTCAAAAAAATCAAAACCATTTGCTTTTACAGTATGAATTCCAAAACCTTCAACACGGCTAGCTATGCTTTCTGAGGCAATAACATATGAAGAACCCGTATGTTCAGAATATCTGTTATTCTCATAAACATAAATACTTGGAAGTTTTAGGATTGCAGCTATATTCATGGATTCAAAAACTGGTCCTTGATTACAAGATCCATCTCCACCAAAAGATAAAGCCACACCTCCATTACCATCTAATTTAGCAGCTAAAGCTGCTCCGGTAGCAAGAGGAGGTCCGCCACCAACAATACCATTAGCACCCAACATACCAACATCCATATCGGCAACATGCATTGAACCACCTTTACCTTTACATAAACCGTCAGCGCGTCCATACAGTTCCTTCATCATACCTTTCACATCACAACCTTTTGCTATGCAGTGTCCGTGGCCTCTATGAGTAGATGTTATATAGTCAGTGTCTTTTAAATTCTCGCAAACACCTACAGCAATAGCTTCTTGGCCTCCATATAAATGAGTAAAACCACCAATAGTACCCTTGGCTATTTCTCTATGAAGGTGATCTTCAAAATCTCTAATTGTTTTCATTTGACGATATGCTTGTTCGAGTTCTTCTCTTGCTAATTGCATTTATAGTCCCCTTATTTAAAATCTTTAATTTGAGATATGGATTAAAATGTTTTTTTCTCTTACTTTCAATCAAAAAATTAAAATTTTAGAAAATAAATTAAGTTTTTATATTTTCTGAATTAATTTAAACTTTTTTTAGTTCTTTTGTTTCTTTTATTACCCAATCTATGGATCGTCTTATAAGCATTCTGACATTATTATTTTTATAAGATTTAGCACTATCGCCAAATTGAAGATACGTAATTGCACTATTTTTATAACTTTTTGTCCATCCTATAACATTGCTTCCATCCGGATGTTCCCAATTTTCATTGGAATTCATTTTACCTTTTAAAGCATTGGTCGCAGAATAAAAATTATTTTTAGTAAAAGAGTAATCACTTATTAAAATTGGATTAATATCTTTTTCAAAAACATGAGATAAATATAATTCATCTTCAAGTTCAAAATCATCTAATCCTCTAGTAATTTGGTGTTTACCGACAGCGGATACCTTATAGTTTACAAAATGACGATAACCAGAATCTGAACACTCCCTTCCTTTTATTCTGCCAGATTTATATAAAAATTTACCACCAATGATATTACTATATTCATCCCATGAAGGCCAACCTGCTATGGAGTGATGAAGAAACACGCATCCAATACCTTCTTTAAGTTGTTTTATTAAATCTTTTTTATATTCTTTCGGGGGTTCTATGAAAAATTTTGACTCATTTTCAAATTCATCAAAATTTAAACCTGGCATATCATAGAAAAGTATTGCATCAAAATTTTTTAAATTCTCTTTTTTTAAAAAACTTTGCGCTGCTGGGTGTTCAATGTGGCTCCAATTTAATCCTAATGAGTCTATCATATCAAAAAAACTATCTCTTTCAAATGGATGGCCTCTGGTTATTATAAGAATATTCCTGCTATTTTTTTTGAAAAAAGTTTGATTACCTGGTTTTCTTCCTTCATCAAGTTCTTTTTCTATATCTATTTGCTCCGACATATTTAAAGTCTAACTTTACCAAGATCCATTACAGGAGTTTTTTTGTCCCACTTTTTTGATGCTTCATGCATCACATCAAAAAATCCCAAACCAGCCTCAGAAAGTTGAGCTATTTCAAGAATTGGACCCTCTTTATCTTCTGTATTTAAATAAGCAAATTTTCCATCATCTTGAGTCTTACCACCTTGTAAATTTATATATCCTTGAGACTCAAGAATTCGAATATCATTTTCGATATCATTTGTTAAAGTACATAAGTGGTGAAGTGAGCCTTTTTCATTATTTACATATTCATTATATATGGAAGGAGTATCGCAATGTTGATTTACTAATTCAATTTGCATACTACCTGTGTAGGCAATTGCAACTGAAAAGTCTAAATTAGTAGGCTTATTCATATAGTAAACATCTTTCACATCAAGGTGTTCTAATTTAAAAAAAGGACCAATATTCATTTTCTTTGTCCAGAAATCTATTGGCTCATCAAAGTCATCTACTACGAATGCCATTTGCATCATAGGCCCAAAATTTTTTTCCATACAATCCTCCCAATTAATTGATACTTCATTCAAACCCTCTTAATGAAAATCGTCAAGATAGAAATTTAAATGAAAATTAAAGATTGGCTTTACATTTAAGAACCAATTTTTTATTTTTACTTTTTTTAAATACTGGACATATATTTAAAATGTTAGATATATTAGTGGATTAAATTTTGGAGATGTAAATGGCCTTAACTAGATATGCTAAACCTGGAACTCTTGGTGATAAAGCACCTGAGCCTAATTTAAATTATAATAGAATTCCAAAGGAAAGATATACAAGTAAGGAGTTTATGAAACTTGAATGGGACCATATTTGGACCAAAGTTTGGCTTAGAGGAGGATTATCTCAAGATCTTCAAGAACCTAACAGTTACATTACAACTGAAATTGGTAACTGGTCTATATTAATTACAAGAGGTGAAGATGGTAAGGTTAGAGCTTTCCACAATGTCTGTAAGCACAGAGGTAATACACTAGCTCAACAACCTAGGGGTATTATTACAGGAGGTACTTTCAAGTGTGGATATCATCGTTGGCAATATGATGCACTTGGCAAACTAGTAGAGGCACCTGATCCAGAAACTTTTCCTCAAGGAGTTTGTGATCCTTCACTTCACCTGGATGAATTACCGTGCGAAGAATGGAATGGCTGGGTAATGTATTCCTTAAATCCTAATGTTAAACCTCTTAAAGAATGGCTTGGTCCCATGGTCGAGCATTTAGGGGCTTATAATTTTGATAAAATGAAACTTATTATGGATATGACAGTCGAGTGGAATTGTAACTGGAAAGCTTCTGTTGATGCTTTTAATGAAACATACCATGTTTGGGGAACTCATCCTCAATTAATGGATTGGCTGGATGATATGAATGTTCAGATTGATTTATACGATATCCATAATAGATATCTTGTACCTTTTGGTGTTCCAAGTCCAAGACCTCATATTGAGCAAGAAGAAATTGGACCAAATTTAAAAAATTATATGACTCAGAATGGTATAGATCCAGAAACATACGAAGGGAATGCTCAAGAAGTCAGAAGAGATATTCAACTAGCTCAACGAGAAAGAGCAAAAACTGAAGGTTTTGATTTTTCTAAATTAAATGATGATCAGCTATCCGATGACTATCATTATTGTGTTTTTCCTAATGTAACATTAAATACTCATGCAACTAATTACATGATGTTTACTCAAAGACCTCACCCAGAAGACCCAAATAAATGTTTTTATGATCTTCAAATGTTTACACTACCAAATGATACTGAAAACAAACGAACTGCTGATGTAGCTAAACGTGGAGGTCAGGATCAGTCTGATGGCTATGTAAGGCCAGAGCATCAATATGTTAAAGACGGAGAGGAACACACTCTTGGTGAAGTTCTTGATCAAGATGCTCATAACCTTCCATTTGTTCAAAAAGGAATGAATAATCCAGCATATAAAGGTTTATGGTGCGGAAAACAGGAAAGAAGAATAATTCATTTCCATCAAGTAGTTGATCGTTTAATTATGGAAGATGGTGGTCAAGTCCCAAATTACGAATAAATAAACTCGAAGAAAGTTATTAGTTATGACGCAAGAAGAAAATCTTTTTGAGCATTTGTGTGCATCAGAAGAAATTGACCCTGGAAAAGAAGCTGTTTTTAAGGTCAAGGAAAGAGATATCTTAGTTTGTCGTTCGAATGAGGGAGATTTGTTCGCTGTGGAAGATAATTGTCCTCATGCAAATGCCTGTTTATCAGGCGGAAGATTTAGGAATGGTTTTTATTCTTGTCCACATCATGGGGCTCGCTTTGAGTTATCAACAGGAAAATCAATGACTAATCTGTCAACTAAGCCACTAATATGCTTTGATATAAAAGAGGATGACGGGAAAATTGAAATTTTAGTACCAGAAAAGAAAAAGGTTGTCTTTAAACCAGGGGGTGCACCTCCCGGTTTTGGTCCACCAATGTAAATAATTTATAGGAGGAAAAAATGGATTTAGGATTAAAAGGAAAAAAAGCAATTATTACTGGCGGGAGTAAAGGCATAGGACTTGCTTCTGCGCACGCTTTAGCTGATGAGGGGGCTGATATAGCTATCTGCTCACGTAATATCGATGATGTTAATTCTGCATTAGACGCATTAAAAGGAAAAGGTGTTAATGCTATTGGCGGTGCTGTTGATGTTGCTGATGGTGATGCCTTAAAAGCTTGGATTGCCTCAGCTATTGGTGATCTAGGTGGTCTAGATATTTTGGTTCCACAAGTAAGTGCTGGTGGAGGAAATCCTAGTGAAGATGGTTGGGCTGCAAATTTCCAAACTGATATTATGGGAACTGTTCGTTCCGTTGAAGCTTCATTGGAGGCTTTAAGAGCGTCAAATGGATCTATTGTAATAATCTCTACAACTACAGCTATTGAAGAAGGTCCAGGAAGCGGACCATATGGTGCTGTTAAGGCAGGCTTATTAAACTACTCAAATCATATTGCTCAAACTGAAGGAGCTAATGGCGTTAGATCAAATGTTATTTGTCCGGGACCAATTTATATAGATGGCGGTCCATGGAATTATATTAAAGATAATATGGAAGATTTTTACAATGCAACTTTAAAAAGTATACCTTTAGGTAAATATGGTTCTGGTGAGGATATAGCTAAAACTGTTGCTTTTTTAGCAAGCCCTGCAAGTGGTCATACAACAGGAACAAACGTTGTAATAGATGGTGGGTTTACTAAAGGGGTTCAATTCTAATTTTTTTATTTGAGCTGTAGTCTATAATTATTGGAGGGTGAAATTAATGTCAGATGATATAAAAAAGAAAATTGATGTTGTCTTTATTGCTGGTGGTAAATTTCATGATATAGATTTTGCTAGGTTAGAAATTTTAAAACTTTTAGCTGAGGATGATAGAATGAAAACCCGTGTTTTCGAAGATTATTCTAATCTTCATGCTATAGAAAATGCAGATTTTTTAATCACATATACTTGTGACGTGCGCCCGACCCTTGAGCAACAAAAAGTACTTAAAAAATACGTTGCTTCAGGTAAAAGATGGTTGGCGCTTCATGGAACAAATTCAATTTTACAATTTATGTCAGATGGAAAAGTTGATAGCCCGAGAATAGCTCCTGTCATGATGGAGACACTTGGGTCCCAATTTATAGCCCACCCTCCAATTGAACCTTATAATGTAAAAGTTTCTCAACCAGATCATCCTTTAGTAGAAGGTGTTGAAGAATTCGAAACTACTGATGAACTTTATTTAATGGAGTTACATGGTGATCTAGATGTTCTTCTTGAAGCAGATTATGATGGTAAGGCTGAGGGTTTTGTTGAGGAGGATTGGCCCCAAGAAACATGGCCTGTTTTTTATACAAAAAAAGTTGAAAAAGGTGAGGTTTTGTATCTAACCCTAGGCCATTGCAGAGGTCATTATGACATGCACGATCTTCCTGAGCCATTAGAATATTACCCTTCTGTGGAGAGATGCGCATGGGACCTTCCTGTTTTTTATACCCTTCTTAGAAGAGGTATAAATTGGGCTAAGGAAGAGGTCTTTATAAATAAATAATCAATGTCACAAAAGATAGCTCTTATAACTGGCGTGGGCCCAGGTACTGGATCATCTTTAGCACGATGCTTTCATAATGAAGGCTATAAAATTGCTATGATAGCGAGAAATAAAGTAAGACTTGATAATCTTGAAAATGAATTAGAAAATTCAAAAGGATTTATTTGTGATGTTCGGAATATACGATCCATTGATGAAACTGTTGATAAAGTAATTAGTGAATTTGGTCATCCAGACACCTTTATTCATAATGCTGTAAGAGGTATAAGAGGAAGTTTTTTAGACTTTACAGTAAAAGATATTCAGTCAAACTTTGATACAAATGTAACATCTCTTTTAAGATTTTCTCAATTGTTATGCCCAGAAATGATTAAAAATAAAAAAGGTTCCGTTATTGTAACTGGTAACACATCTGCTCATAGAGGAAAAGCTGAGTTTGGAGGAACAGCATCGACCAAAGCTGCTCAAAAAATCCTGACAGAATCTATGGCTAGGTACCTTAATCCAAAGGGAGTTCATGTTGCCTACATAACAATAGATGCTGCAATCGATGTCCCTTGGACAAGAGAAATGTGGCCAGAAAAACCTGATGATTATTTTATTAGTCCAGATGACATTGCTAAGGAAGCATTACATTTAGTAAATCAAAATAAGTCAGCTTGGACATTCGATCATTGGTTGAGACCTTATGGTGAACATTGGTAGTTTTGTATAAAAAAAACATTAAAAAATAATTTTAAATAAAATGTTTGCTTCGAATCTGTGAATATGTAAGAAGCATAAAACATAATAATAATAATATCTGGGGAGGTATATCTCTTGGATTAGAATTCTAAAAGAGGATGTATTAAATTTA
>CEOF01034356.1_pt1 | contig 33121 bp, 26 predicted proteins | sample 361311 | NCBI WGS metagenome assembly CEOF01 (sample SAMEA2619667, study PRJEB7988) | marine metagenome | biome: marine biome (ENVO:00000447); feature: surface water layer (ENVO:00002042); material: "saline water (ENVO:00002010), including plankton (ENVO:xxxxxxxx)" | depth 5 m
TATTTTTTTCTATCATATTCAAATACTAGCCTTAAATAGATAAGTTCCATTATTTTTTCTTTTTTTCTTCTTTTTTAATATCTTTTTCTGCTTGACGAGTTGCTTTATAATATTTATAAAAGTATTCAGATTTATTATCTTCAAAGTCATCTACCAAATCGCTAAACCCTTTAATTAGATTATTAATATTATCAGAAAGCTCAGAAGTAGATAATAACTTGCCAATACTTCCTTTTCCATTTTCAATATTTTTAACTATCTTATTTAAACTTGCAATAGAACTATTTAAACTGTTACCACTCTCCTTATAGCTTTTTAATACTTTTTGACTTTCAATAGTCAGCTCGTTTATTCCATCTATTGTTGAAATTAGTTTATCTTCAGAAGTAAGTGTTTTTAGGTTTTTACTTGTAGCATTTAAATTTTCAAAAAATTCACTAATGTTTTTTCTATCATCATTGGATATTAAGATATTTTCCATATCTCCTTCAACAATTTCACCAACACCTTTTAAAATACTATCTAACTGAGAACTTATTGACTCAACATTAGAAAGCGTTTGTTTAATTTCATCTTTTTGGCTGTCATCTAAAATAGCTCTAAGGTTTCTAGAAAATGCTGCTAAATCATTGGTAATTGGCTGAATATCTGGAATAGCATCTCCTAATCCAACTTCTCTTTTACCATCAATTACTTCACCATTAGATATACTACTTTTTGTATTTATCCCTGGTTTTATGGAAATGAATCTTGCACCCATTAAGCCATCACTCTTTACTTCAATTTGTGAATCAATTGGTATATTAAATGCAAAACTCTGATCAATTCCTACTTCAACGGCAACCCTACTACCCATTATTCTCGTTGCTCTAACTTTTCCAATCCTTTTTCCAAGCATATTAACATCATCGCCTTCATTTAAACCTTGTACATTATCAAACATTACAGTAAAAGCGACGCTTGGCTGATTTAGTGAAATATCTTGAAGATACATCAAGCCAAATACAAAAATTACAAACGAGGTTGTAATTGTTAGTCCAATCCAAAACAATCTTGATAACTTCATATTATTACCTATTTATCCTTTGTAAGTACTATCACCATTTAAGAATGCAACAACAGTAGGGTCATTACTATTAAGAAAAGTACCGGTATTTCCATCAAATTGTATTTTTCCATTATGTAGCATTATTACCCTTTCTGATACATCTCTAACTGTCTTCATCTCATGAGTAACTACAACTGAAGTCACATTGCCCTTACTATGAAAATTATTTATCAACCTATTTATGCTATCTGTCATAATAGGATCAAGGCCAGTTGTAGGCTCGTCATATAACATATATTCAGGACTTAAAGCTATTGCTCTTGCTATCCCAACTCGTTTTTTCATTCCACCCGATAGCTCTGATGGCATTTTATCCTGAGTATTTTCCATATTGACTTCTAATAAACTATTAGAAATTTTTTCATTTATTTCAAATCTATCACAATTTGTTAACTTCTGCAAAGCTAAACCTATATTTTCTCCAACTGTCATTGAATCAAATAATGCACCAAATTGAAAAACCATGCCAAATTTTGAACGTAATTTTTGAAGTTTTTTAAAAGAAATTTTATTGATGTCTTGATCATCTATAGTTATAGAGCCATCATCTGGTGGAAGTAAGCCTATAATACTTTTTAGAAGAACGCTTTTTCCAATTCCACTTTGACCTATAATTGCAATTTTATCACCGTAATTAATTGTAAATGACAAATTATCTAAAATAACTTTATCACTGAAGGATTTAGAAATATTATTAATAGATATCATAAAAGTAGTGCAGCTAGTAAATAGTTTAGTATTACAATAGTTATGCAGGAGACTACTACAGTTTGCGTTGTTGATTTACCAACACCCTCCGCACCTCCAGTTGTATAATATCCAAAATAACATGCAATCGATGTAATTGCTATACCAAAAGAAAATGCTTTGATAATACCAAATATTGCATACCATGGAACAAACCAATCTCTTAAACCATATACATAATCATAGGAGGATATACCTATTGATGTCGTAGCAGCAAAAAATCCTCCTAGCAATCCAAATAAGTCTGCAATTACGACCATAACTGGAAACATTATTGCTCCAGATATTACTCGAGGCATAATAAGAAATGATACTGGATCAAAAGATAGTGTTTCAAGAGCATCTATTTGCTCACTGACACGCATAGTTCCAATTTCTGCCGCAATACTAGCACCTACTCTTCCAGTCATTACTAGTGCTGTAATCATTGGACTCAATTCCATTAGAACTGAAACGCAAACTATTCCACCTACATAAGAATCAGGAATAAAACCTGACTCCAGTTGGTAAGCTGTTTGTACAGATGTTACCATGCCAGAGAATAAACCTGTAACTACAACAATTGGCAAAGCAGATATACCAAGTTTAATTATATGTTCTGGCAAAAATCCTATATATAAATGCCAAGTTGTAAAAGATCTTAAAGTCTTAATCATTAAATCAAAGTATCTACCTATATGCTCAAATAAGGATATTATATATATAAAGGGCTTTAAGATTATATTTTTCATTTAGCTAGATAAGTCATCAATTTGAGATTTAAACTCGCCTAAATCTTCAAATTCTCTATATACTGAAGCAAACCTAATAAATGCAACCTTGTCAATATTCTTAAGCTCATTCATTACAAACTCTCCAATTTGCCTGGATGATATTTCAACATTATTGAAATTGTTTACCATTCCTTCAATCTTCATCATTGATTCTTGGATAACTTTTTCAGATATAGGTCTTTTAGTGCATGAAATACGAATACTGTTCTCTAGCTTAATTCTATCATATTCTTGCCTAACCCCATTTTTCTTAATTATAATCTTTTTAGCAAAAACATATTCATAGGTTGTAAACCTAAAACTACAAGATTCACAAACTCTTCTTCTTCTTATTGTATAACCTTTTTCTGTAACTCTTGAATCGATAACTCTAGTTCTCATGCTATCACATTTAGAGCACTTCATGTTCGCATTCCTTGTGTAGTGGGAAACTTGATGTCAATTCACTCACTTCAATTGCAATTTTATCAAGACTAGCATCATCATCTATGTTTCGTATGGCTTTGTCAATCATTATAGAAATCAAATTCATCTCAGTCTCTTTCATGCCTCTTGTAGTAAGCGCTGGTGTTCCAATTCGAATACCACTGGTAATAAGTGGACTCTTTTTATCAAATGGAACCATATTTTTATTAGTCGTGATGCCAGCCCTTTCTAGTCTCCTTTCAACATATTTACCAGTTAGATTTTTATTTGACAAATCAATTAGAACAATATGTGTATCTGTACCTCCAGAAACTATTTTATAATCAAGCTCAATTAATTTTGATGAAATAAACTTAGCATTACTAACTACTTGTTCGCAATAGTCTTTAAATGATGAATCTAATGCCTCTTTAAATGCAACTGCTTTAGCGCATATAATATGCATAAGAGGGCCTCCTTGAATACCTGGCATTACATTTGTATCAATTAACTCAGACACCATTTTTGTTCGTCCACTTTTAGGGGCTACAATCCCCCATTGATTCTCAAAATCTTTGCCCATTAGAATTATTCCTCCTCTAGGGCCTCTTAATGTTTTATGAGTTGTAGATGTAACAACATCACAATATGGCCATGGCGAAGGATGTACTCCGGATGCAATTAATCCCGATGGATGTGCTACATCTGCCATTAGATAAGCATTTATAGATTTTGCAATTTCACTAAATTGCTCAAATTCAATAAAACGAGGATACGCTGACCCTCCACATATAATAAGTTTTGGCTTATGATCTTTCGCTAATTTACTAATTTGGCTAAAATCAACACGTCCAGAGTCTTTATCTACTTGATATGAAACAAAGTTATAACTTTTACCTGAAAAATTAACTTTACTACCATGAGTAAGATGACCTCCATGAGAAAGATCAAGCCCCATAACCGTATCTCCATGTTCTAAAAATGTATGAAATACTGCCATATTAGCCTGAGAGCCAGAATGGGGTTGTACATTAGCATATTCACAATTAAATAATTTCTTCAAACGATCTCGCGCAATATCTTCGACTTTATCCACTGTTTCGCAACCACCATAATATCTATTTCCAGGGTAACCTTCTGCATACTTATTAGTTAGCACACTCCCAGCTGCTTCCATTACAGCATCACTTGCAAAATTTTCAGATGCAATCATTTCTAAAGTAGACTTTTGTCTATTATGTTCCGCTTCAATCAGCTCTAAAATTTCATTATCATTTTCACTTATTTTTTGATATTTCATAATTCTATTTTTTCAATCCTATTTTGATGTCTTCCTCCCTCAAACTCAGTATCTAAAAATTTACTAATGATACTAAACATTTCAGCAATAGGTGTAATTCTAGCACCCAATGCAATAATGTTTGCATTATTATGTTTTCTAGACATCTCAGCATGAAATTCAGATGTGCATAATGCGGCTCTAATACCTTTATGTCTATTTGCTGCAATCGAAATACCTATTCCTGAACCACAAATTAGTATACCAAAATTATAATTATTATTTTGTATCTCTTTTGCTACTAACCTTGCATAATCCGGATAATCAACTGAATCATTACTAAAACAGCCAAAATCTTTTACTAAAAAATTTTTATTTTCTAAGTATGTTATTAAATTATTTTTTTCATCAAATGCTGCATGATCACAACCAATAGCTATCTTCATTTTTTCTTTACCTTTGTTGAAATAAATGAGTAACAATCCTTTAAAGAATCTTCTATTTTATCATTTTGACAATTAGGACAGACCTCATTTACTCCTGATGCATATTGCGCCCAATCACTTGGAGTCGTTATATAATAATTGTCTTTTTCAAGTTCATTAACTCTCAGTTGGGCATTGTAATTTTTAAGTTCATATGCTTTCTTATAATCTTTTAATGCAATCTCGTAAACAATTTTATCCCAAAAGCTAATACTTTGGTCCTGACAACTTCTGCCAAGGTAAAAAAGTACTTCTGCTTTTTGAAAAACTGCTTCGCCTTTTCCTTCTTGATTAGGATTTGACTCCGCTGATTCAACAGCTTCCTTTGCCCATTTAAATGCATCTTTAAAGTTAGAATCTTCGACAAGTATTTTTGATATGTTTACAGCATATTTAAAATCACTCGTCACATCATATAATCTTTCATATGTAGATATAGCTTCAATGTATTCAAACTCAGTTTCTTGGGCTGCAGCTTTCATTTCCAAAATACCTATATTGCTATTATCATAGAACAACATCTCATCAGCATATTCAATAATACTATACCAATCTTCTTGATCCCTTAAAGCTTTAAGATAAAAAAGTCCATACTGCATATTACTTTTATCAGCTTGCCATCTTTCTAAATCAACTTCTGAAGTTTCAAGCCCTTGAAATTGATAAGCTCTTTTCTTCTCACTGATTGCTTTTTTATATTTTTTTGGAGTAATACATACATAATCCTCATCCTTATTGATATCAGAATCAGAACTACAAATTTCAAAATCAAGCCATAAATCTAAAACTTCCACTTGTTCATCATATCTTTCCTGTTTGCCGTACAAAGAGCTTAACTTTTCAAGTGCTCTTTGATTATTTGGATAAAGTTCAGATACTTCTTCAAGATAATAAAGCTGATCATCGACATTATTTGTTCTTTGAGCAATATAAGCACCTAATTCTAGTAAAACTTCAGTTTCACCATTAATATCCATACCAGCTCTTAAAGCCCAGAAGGCACTATCTGCTTTCTCCGTAGATATCTCTATAAAAGATCTTGAAAGGTTATAATAATTAACACGATTTTCGGAAAGGTCACAACTTAGATCCATCATATATGTATTACAATATATACAACGTCTATAATTTTTTTCTTTCCAGTAATCAGATTGCCAACTAGAATACTGCATACACTCCTCAGTATCTTCAGCAGATAAAATACTTGATTTAGAGTTTATTTGATTTGACCCATCTAATCCTGATGTAGCATTTGTTGCACAACTAAATAAAACCATACAAATAAATAATAAATAATAATTAATTGTTTTCATTTCTATTATCTCCTAGACCTTGTAAACCATTTTTCACCAATATTGATTGATAAACTTCCTTTTACATAATTTTGTTCTTCAAAATTTGGAGTTGCAATACGGCCAAACTTGATTCCTAAATCAACTAAATGTGAATAGTCATTAAGTGTAACACCTAATCCAACAGTTAAGGCCATGTCAGTTCCATCATTTTCTACAAAACTATAATTTCTATAATAACCACCAATTCTAAGATTTATACTATTAAAAAAACTAGACCTTGAATTTTCATATCTCTTATAGAAACCTAAATGATATGATTCTGATTTAGGCTGTTTATTATTTAAAATACTAATATCTTGTTGATTAAGAGAAAAATTCTCAAATAAGTCTTCATAATGTAGCTCGAATATGATACCCATATCATTTAAATTATATTGATACCCAAAAGATATATCATTTATTCTACTAAACATATTTGAAGGAAAAGATTTAAAATCAATATCGTCTTCAATTTCTTCAGAAAAATCTGGATCATAAGTAAGAAGATCATCACCTGAATTCAACTGAAGAAAACTATAATCTTGCAAGAAATATCTATCATATGGATCAGAAATCTCATATAAATCATAATATTTTTTTAAGTTTATATTTATTGGCCCCATCATAGTAAATGACATTCCAAAGGTGTGGTCATTCAGAGTACTGTTTAAATCACATTGAATTGAAAAGCCAGAGAACTGATTTAATATTATTTGAGAGGTTGAATCTTGGTCTATATATTCAAAATTAGATTGATCATTCATATAAGAAAAAGATGAACTAAGAGTTGAAATGATTATCTTATTTGTTTTTAATTGATTACCAAATAAGCTATTAAATTTTAAACCTAAGGAACTATTCTTATTAATCTTAGACGAAAAAGCTGCATATAAATTAGAAATACCTCCATAAAAACGATATTCAGATCTCGAACTAAGAGGAGAATCTATAAAGTCAGATATACTTTGACCAATGATAACTCCACTTTCTTCTATTAACTTAATATTTGATCTAGTATAAGGAGCTAGGCCAAGCAAAATAGTTTTATTCTTTGAAACTGGAAAAGAAAATGAAAAAAATGACATATTTATATCTTTATTATTATAACCATCTATATTTGAATAAAAATTAGATGAAAAAGATAATCTAGTTAAGTCAGAGCGCCATAGAGAAGCTATAGATGTCGCACTAAACTTATTTTTCCGATCTGAGAAAAAATAGCTATCACCCAAACCAATTTCCATAGCATTAAATCCATGAAATCTTTCTCCTGTACCATGGAGCTCCAAAGAACTTGAAAAAAGTGGATAAAACTGTATTATAAGTATTAAAATGATCAATTTCATCGCGAGTAGAAAACCTCAAGCTTTGGAGATAAATCTTCATTATTCTTATGCATTACTAATCTGGAGCGATTATCATAAACTCCATCTAAATGAAAAACTATGCTATCAGAAAAACTGAGCTCACTATCAATATAGTCTTGTATTACACTTGAAAATGGAACTAAAATTTCATCATTACTGCTTGCAGAAACGCTCGTTAAAAACTTATTATTATCTCCTATTTCTACCCACAAATTAATTTGATTTTCAAAAAAATCATAATTAGAATTTTCATGTATAACATTAAATCCAAGGGTAGTATAGCTTTCATTTATATGAATTCCAGGATTAGATTCAATGAAATCATTTAATCCATTAAAAAATAGTGAAAAGCGTATACCATTTAAATAATCTAAAACTAGTGTAGTATCAGAATTAAAGTCATAGTTAACGAAAGTATTTTCATAATCAGAAATATCCTCAATAATTTCATGCTGCTCTATTTTTCTTACAATTTCATCTTTATGGACTAATTCAGTAGCTTCAATTACATACGGAGAATGATTAAGCCTAAACTGCAAGGCTTTAAAAGGAGTGTTTGCTATTAACTCCAAAATAATTTTAGTATCACTTATACTTTTAATATCAAAAACTATATCCTTCGTAAAATCTAAATTATTTGATATCTCTGTCATATTTTGTCCAATTGTATAAGAAATAGTCTGCGGAGCAGAATATGATAGCAAATGATCAGGAGACAATGCTTCAAGGCTATCTGGCAGTTGATCATAACCCCAATCATAATAGAATTCATCCATAGATTGATTTGAGTCATATTGATTATTGCCTTCGACTCCTTCTCCTTCATCCCATATCTCATTACCCTGAGTGCCATCTTCATCTTCAGTATCACAATCTAAATCAGATCCACAATCAAGCCAATTATCATTATTGGGATCAATATTATAATCATCTGAAATATCACCATCATTACATATCCCATCTTCGCCGCAATCATATTCATCGGGAAAGTTTTCACCAATATCAAATTTATCATTTCCTTCTGTACCATTTGGATTGTAACCTGGTTCGTTAATAGTAAAAAGTGAATCAGATAGGCCTGTATCCTGAAAAGGTTCTCCAAAATCATAAATAAGATTGTTTTCTGTATTTAAATCATCAATACAGTCAAAACAATTACTTTCTTCTGATTCTGGTACACCATCAATACCCCAATCATTGAATGGTTCACCTATATCATATTGACCATTTCCTTCTGTGCCTTCACCTTGCTCCCACTGCCCATTACCCTCAGTACCAATAAGGTTACCAGCATTCCAATTATCATTTGATGGATCAGGATTATTTTCTAAGTCAAAACCAATTTCATCCTCATCGCATAATCCATCTGAACCGCAATCGTGCCAATCATCATTCCCAGGATCGATTAAATAATTATCTTCATTGGGATCAGCCCCATCTTGGTATTCTGGATTATTTTCATCTAAACATGTTGGATTACCTTGTTCATTTAGGCCGCCCTCTTTTTCATCTGGACATCCATCAACCCCAATATCTACAATTTGTGGGAATTCCTCACCAGGATCATGTTGACTATTTCCCTCTGTCCCCATATAATTATAAACAATATTTACTTCTGGAATATCATTACAAGCTTCTGGGTCTCCAATGAAATCACATAGACATCCATTATCTAAACCAGATTCATATAAATCTGGACAGAAATCATAACCTAAATCAATAAACGCCTCGGTACTATCACCAGAAATATTGAAAACACCATTACCCTCAACTCCACTTGGGGAATTGTCTTGAGCTGGGTCACTATTGTCTGCAACTACTATAATGCTGTCTAAGATAAAATCAATTGTTGAAATTGAATCTTGAATTTCGCTGTTAATATTAATTCCAAGTTCAATTTCATATGTACTAGGATTAAAAATAGAATTAGTCAACGACAAGTCTTCAAAAAATATATTCTGACTATTAATTGTATCAGACAATCCATCTGGCATATTATTTAGTAAGAATACTTTTGAATGAGTACTTAAAGTATCATTAGAAACATAAAAGATATCTTCGAGGCTAGAGTTCAGCAAAGCTGAACTAATGGTAAACCTATCTTTGTAATCAATAATTTGATTGAATTCATTATATGAAAAAGAAAGTGATGGCCTATAGGCATCAGAAATTCCTGAAGAATATTGTGATGATGTGAACTCCAAGCATTGAAAGCTATGTGAAAGATCAGGTGTATACGAAATTACAATAAAATATTGTTCACTAGATTCACACCAATTATTATTAAAAGGTAGCTCTAGCCTGATAGTATAATCCTCAATTTCTATATAAGAATCATCAAAAGGTATCATATTTGATGGTAGGCTAATATTCGTATAAAGATCTAAGCTATCTTCATCCCAATTATCAATTACTCCAAAGCCTCCAGAGAAATTTAATGATGTATTGTCAAATAGGATTAGACTATCTTCACTAATTAATTCATCAAAAGACCTTAGAATAATTTTTAAACTATCTAAAGAATGAATAGTTGAATCTGAAGCAGAAACTGAATCAATCATACAATATTTACTTGATGATAATGCTTCGGTATCAATTCTTAAAATTATTTTACTATTGACTTCTCCAATATTGCCTGAATAAAGACGATAGCTACTACCAGTACCTGAATTGTAATCCTGGAATGTATGAGACTCTGACGGAATAATATCGAATGACTGCATGAAAAATGAATTACTATCTGCGAATGAATTATCTACGGAAACAGGATCATTTTCGCATGAGAAAATAAGCAGCAGAGAAATCAATAATAATAGTTGATTTATTTTAGTTTTTAAACCAAGCATACTTTTACAACTATATTTTCCTTAGTAGTGTTTCAATTTTTTTTGAAACATCTGACCATTTTGATTTTTCAGGAACTGTTAGATACATAGTCTTTGTTTTCTTATGCGCATTAAAAAGATTTTTATGTTTTTTGAATTGCTTCGAAAGATTTTTTTTCTCATCATCAACAATTACTAAATAATCACTATGCAAAATTGCTTGCTCAAGATTATCTATTTCAGATGAGCCCTCATCGAGTCCTACATATTTATATGATTCACTTGAGTAAACTCTATTTTCATCTATACTATGAAGAAAGAAAACAGTTTTTATGTTTTTGTAGTACTCATCATTCTTGTAAATCTTTTTTAACAATATTGGCAACATAGACATCTGCCAATCATTGCATACAATAATATCGGGTTGCCAGAATAATCTTTTTATTGTCTCTAAAGCAACTTTACAAAAGAATGAAAATTTCAAGTCATTATCTTTATAGAATCTTCCATTTTTTGATTTATACAGAAGCTCCATTAATGGTTTAAAGTGCTTTTCACTTTCAGTAAAATATATTTGCACTCTTGAATTTGGAATAAAGGCTGATTTCAAATTAACAGAATCTTCACCTGAATCAAATTCTATCAACATATCTCTTAATCTAATTACTTCTCTTAGAATATATTTTCGTTCACTTATATATCCATACTTTGGCTGATTAAGTCTAATATCAAAATCTTCAATGTCATGAAGTCTAGAACATACTTTTTGTGAGAACTCTGAAAGAGAGTATGTATTAGAAAATGGATCAACTTCAGATGATAGATAGTATATTTTCTTGGACATTTTATTTGTTTCCTTCAATGAATTTTTTTGATTTGCTAATTAGGTCTAGATTATTGGGGTATTCTTCAATTATATAATTAAAATGCTTAAAGGCTAAATCATTGTTTCCAAGATTAATAAATGATAATGCAATCTTATAATCTGCATCAGCAGCCTTATTTCCATCACCTAGGTTAGATACTTTTTCATATTCATTTATTGCTAAATTAAATTTTTTTTGTAAATAATAGATTTGACCAATCCAAAATTGTGCATTATCAGCCAAGGCATCTTTATTATCATTTTTTACTAAGTCATCAAATGCTTTTAAACTTTCGTCGTAATCTTTATTCATATAAAGTTCAATAGCTCGATCATAATATTCTTTGTAATTAACAATAGTATATTGGGATTCTTGTTCGTCAAAAGGATCTAAATCTTGACTAATACTAGTTGCAATTGAGCTAAGATTTGTCAAGTTATCAATATTTTGGTTCAAATCCTCAATCTGAGATTCAATTATAACTAAATCATTTAGTAAATTGAAATATAGACTATCAGAGTAAAAAATTTTATCTTCAATGATGTTCAATTTACTCTGAATGCGAATTAATGAATTTATTATATCTTGATCTGAAGATATTGAGCCAACTTCTAATTGACCATCTATTTTCATTGAATCTCTCAAGATGGTAATTTGACTAGTATTCGAATCAATTTTATCTTTAAGAATTGAAAACCTCTTATCATATTCAGTAAAATTATAATCTTTAGCAATACTTGATTCTTCATTTTCTAAATATGAAGTCTTAATAGATTCTATTTCTTTTTTATTTTCCTGAAGTTGTGATTTTATGTCATCAGAGACCGTAGTATCTGTCACATAACAACCCAGGGCCGTTAGAACAAAAAGAAGAAGACATTTATTTCGTATAAAAAGAAAATATCCCATTGGGCGTAATTTACAAAATTTATAATATAAAAAGAATCTAATTAAAGGTCGTTGTTTACAATATTATTAATAATTGCAATCATAATAAAACATGACAGCATAAAAGAACCACCGTAACTTATAAATGGAAATGGTAATCCAATTACTGGGAATAGGCCTGAGACCATACTCATATTAACAATAATATGAAAAAATAGAATTGAACAAAAACCAACTAAACATAAAGAATAAAACTTATTAAAAAGTCGCTGAGCATAATCAATCACAAAATACAAAAATACTAAAAAAGTAATAACTATTGTAATTATTAAGAATAGCCCCATCTCTTCTGAAATGACAGATAAAATAAAATCAGAGTCTTTAATTGGAAGAAATCTTAAGTATGATTGAGTTCCCTCGCCTAAGCCTTTACCTAAAAAACCTCCAGACCCTATTGCAACCTTTGATTGAAATGCCTGATAGCCTATACCCATTAGATTTGAATTTTCTGGATTAAAAATACTTTGCATGAAATCAATTATTCTTCCCTTATGATATTCTTTAAGTAAATATGTCCAGGCATAAGCATTAAACAAGCCAAATACGATATTTATAATGAAATTTAGAATAATTGTAACAAGTCTGAATTTATGATATACAAGAATGAAAATTAAAAAAACCATCCATAGATAGTATGCCAATAAATTCATTGCTGCAAGCATACTTACAATAGGAAACAAATAAAGGGACAAAATTTCAAATTTGACTCCAGACCAATATAGCATCGGTAGTATTGGTAGCAAGTACATTAAACCTGTACCATAGTCTGGTTGCTTAAAAATAAGCAATAATGGTAATAAGCAAATTATAAAACTAAAAATAATTAACTGATTGTCTTTAAATGTATCTTTATAGTCTGATATAAACCTTGCTAAAACAAAAATGATTATAATTTTTCCAAATTCTGAGGGCTGAAACTGAAAAGAGCCAATCAAAATCCATCTTGTTGAATTATTTATTGCAGGCATGAATAGTGTTGTGGTAATTAATAAAAGTAAAATTAAGTATAGAGTATATGCATGTTCATAAAAGACCTGATTTCTAATAAATTGAAAAAAAATAAATATAAGCAGACCGCAAAATAACCAAACAAACTGCTTATAGAATACTGAGTGCTCACCAAGGGTATCAATACTAGTACTTTTTAGTGCAATCAAGCCAATTACACATAAAAATAGAATAGGTACCATAATTCTAAAATTTATTCTAATGATATTATTTAATCTAAAAATATTTATTAATGAATCCATATTAGTCTTGATTCTCTACAAAATGTTCAAAAAAATCATGAGCCATATTTGAAGCTATGCTAGCACCGCTACCCCCATTTTCAATGAGCACAACAACTGACATTTTATTTAAAGTTTTTTTAGATGTCACATAACCTGCAAACCAAGAATGATCTTCACCTTGAGGGTTTTGAGCTGTCCCAGTTTTTCCTCTGACGATAGCATCAGAATTTAAAAGATCTGCATTTTTACCCGTACCTTCTTTTACTGCTTTATAAATTGCATTATCTAAAAATGTCCATATCCATGGAGACAATTCAATATCTTTTCTAGTAACATTATCTTTATTTTTAATTAAATGCGGAGAATAGACATGACCTTTATTTGCTATGAAATTAATTAAATTAACAACCTGCAGTGGTGTTGCCAAAACTTCTCCCTGACCAATGCCCATATTTGCTTTTGCTCCACCTACTGCCCAATTAGTGTGTAATACACCTAATTCATCTCTAAATCTATATTTTTTATTCATATACTTTCTCGTTGGAATAAGACCTTTTTTCTCATTTGGCAGGTCAATGCCAACTAAATCTCCAAAATTAAATTCTTTAGAAATTTGAGCTAATTCATCGAAGGATAGTTTTTCTACTGCTTCGTAAAAATAAACATTACATGAATTAATTAAAGCATCTTTCAAATTGAGTTCTCCATGCCCTTCTGTATTCCAACATTTTTTTACAACATCTTTGGTAATTTGATAATCACCATCACATTTATACTTTACTTTCTCTTTACCAGATTTCAAAATCAAACTAGCTGTAACCAATTTAAAAACTGAACCAGGAGGATACTGACCACTAATTGGTCTATTAAGTAATGGATTATTGGGATCACTATTCCACGCATCCCAAATATCTTGTGGGACTGGACCTCTATTAAAAGGTTTTAAGTCAAAATCTGGGGAACTGGCAAATGCTAAAATTTCTCCATTAGTTGGATTCATACAAATAATTGCTCCAACGCTATCCCTTAAAAAATTTTCAGCAATTCTTTGAAGATTTATATCTATACTTGTTAATAATGATGGACCATTTATTACATCCTTACCATCTTTATTGTTAAACACTCCCTGATCTACACCTCTATAATCAATTAATCTGTACTGTGCGCCATTCGTTCCTCGAAGATATGATTCGTAGCTTTTTTCTAAACCACTAAATCCATACACATCTCCATAAGAGTATTGAAAAAGTGTATCCTGCTTATTAAGGGTAATTTTACGCTCATTATCAACTAATCTCACATAACCAAGAACATGAGATAAGTTTACATCTGAAACATGTGTCCTTGCAGGTATCTCAGAAAAAATTACCCCTGGAAGATCTATTATATGCTCCTTCAGCATTACCATATCATTGAAATCAACAAATCGTTTAGCAATAAATGGATGAAATTTTTCAATTCCTTTATTTTTACTATATATTTTTTTTGTTAACTCATCCTTATTTATACCAATTATTGAGTCAATTAATGCAAAGTTGAATTTTTGATAAATTTCTTTGCTTCTCCTATCAATGATATCTATAGGCATTATCTCAAAATTATAATTATAAATATTATCTACGAGAGGAATTGAGTCCCTATCATATATTATACCTCTAGGTGCTTTAATTTCTATTGCTCGTAAACTATTGTTACCTGCTAATTTTTTATATTTATTATAGTCAATAACTTGAAGTTCAAAGAATCTAAATAATATTGGAAGAAATATAATTACTGCGGAATAGAATAAGGCTTTTTTTCTAAAATAAGTATTCAATCTATTTAATAATCTTATTGTCAATTAGAATGAATCTATTTACAACTAATAAAAGAATAAGCATAAAAATTGATTCAAGTATTGACGATTTAAAAGTAAATGCTATAGAACTAAGACTTCTATCAAACATCATATAGCATGCAAATATATAATGAATTTGAAAAATAAGGAATAAATAGCCTAATTTAATTTTATTATTCCAGACTCTATCATATTTCGATAATATTCCAAGCATAAATCCAGCTATAGTTTTTGAAAATGAAAATAAACCTATAAGATTACTTTGTGATATAAGGTCTTGGAACAGGCCAAAAACAAATCCAATAATAATTACATGATATCGCTCATATAGCAATGAAAGATAAACCAAATATATCAGAATTAAATCAGGAAATAGCATTATATCTTTGGATATAATATAGCTAGGTATATAAAACTGAGCGATTAGCAAGATAAGTATTATATAAATTTGTCTTAAAATCCTAATATCTATCATAGTACAACAAATACATGATTAAAGTTAATAAGGTCAGCCAAAATTTGAACTTCGATATCTTGAAATGGGCTATCATTATTTTTATTTATCTCAACTACTTTTGCCACTGGAATAGAGCTTGGATATATAGTAGAAACCCCAGAAGTATATACAATATCACCTACCTCAACGTTAGCAGTTTTTCTTACTCCATAAATAATTCCAAGCCCTTTATGTGTTGCTTTAAATTCTCCTACAACCATATCACTTCCAACTCTAACTGATATGATAAAGTTCTTATCAGTAATTAATTGTACTTTTGATGCACGATCAGAAGAGACTTCTACTTTACCAATGAGACCATTAATATCTACTACTGGCAAATTAGATTCTACTCCATCCTTCATTCCTAAATTAATTGTAATTGTTCTCATTAAATAAGAATAGTTATCATTAACAACTTTTGCAATCTTCAAAGACCAGGGTTGTTCATCATAAAAATCTAATAAATTTTTTAATACAGAGTTTTCATGCTCATAATGAATTAGTTCTGAGTTAAGCATATTCATTTGAACCAGCTTTTGTTTTAGTATCTCATTATCTTTTCTTATTGTCATTAAATTTGAATAATAAGTTTGCGGATAAGTTACTATTGAAATAAAATCAGCTATTTCAGCTTTAACACTGTAAACAACTGTTGATTTTGAGGAAAAATATAGTAAAAGTGATAGAAACAAACAGAGAAATAAAATTATAACATCTCTATTTAGATATTTTATCAAGGTTGTATTAAAACGTTTTGAAATTTTTTCAAGCTATCTAAGACTATGCCAGTACCTTTAACAACTGAATAGCATGGATCTTCAGCTACATGAACTGGTAATCCTGTTTTATTTTTAATATGCTCATCGAGTCCTTTGAGCTGGGCGCCACCACCTGTCATAATAATACCAAAATCAATTAAATCTGATGCATGTTCTGGAGGAGTTTTATCTAAAGCTCTTTTGATTGCTGCTGTTATCTGATAAACTGTTTCTGACAATGCTTGTCTTATTTCATCTGATGAGACTTGTACTGTTTTGGGTATTCCAGTGATCAAATCCAACCCTTTAACTGCTATAGATTTACCTGAAGTTCTAACTGCAGAACCAACTGTACATTTAATTTCTTCTGCTGTTCTCTCACCAATCGCCAATTTATGATGATCTTTAAACCACTGGACTATAGATTCAGTCTGTTCATCACCAGCAGTATTAATAGTTTCAAGGGCCCCAATTCCGTTTAATGAAATTACTGCAATTTCAGTTGTACCACCACCAATATCCACAACCATACTCCCGACAGGTCCATTAACATCAATACCAATACCTATCGCTGCAGCCATAGGTTCTTCAATTAAGTATACTTCACTTGCGTTTGCATGTTCTGCAGATTCTTTAACAGCTCTTTGCTCAACATCAGTTCTTCCTGATGGAATGCAAATAACAATTCTAGGCCTGGCTATCCTACTCATATTTAATTTTCTTATAAAGCCTCTTATCATAGCATCTGCCATTTTATAATCAGCTATAACTCCATCTCTAAGGGGTCTAACTGTTTCTATACCTTTATGAGTACGACCAAGCATTGCCTTAGCTTCTTTACCTACAGCAATAATTTTATTAGTTATTTTATCTCTTGCAACAATGGATGGCTCATTTAATACCACCTCTTGGTTTTTCATCCATATCAAAGTATTTGCAGTTCCTAAATCAATTGCAATATCCCCTGAAAGCATTTTTCTAATTGATGACATTGAGTAATTTGACATAATTTACACCTTAATGATAGAAGTGTCTAGCTTTAGTAAACAACATTGATAATCCTAAATCATCCGCGACATCTATAGCATCAGAATCTTTTATTGAACCACCAGGTTGAATTATTGATTTTATGCCTGCTTTAGCAGCAATCTCAATACAATCCGGGAAAGGGAAAAAAGCATCTGAAGCCATAATTGCTCCTTCTAAACTTAAACCAGTTTCTGAGATTTTCCTAATAGCATTTTTGACAGAATCTACCCTCGACATTTGTCCTGCTCCTGCAGCAAGAACTTGATTATCATTTGCAAAAACTATAGCATTTGACTTTACATATTTAACTAATTTCCAACCTAACTCTAATGCATTGATTTCATTTGATGCAGGTTTCAATTTTGTAACGACATCACAATTGTTAATATCAAATGATAGTTGATCTCTATCTTGCAATAAATAGCCCCCTAATGCATTTTTAATCATTTTATTTGAAAGTTTAAATCCTTTTGAAGTTTTTATTAATCTCAAATTCTTTTTTGATTTAAAGACTTCTAAACTTTGATCATCAAAATCTGGTGCAACAATACATTCTAAAAATGGCTTAACTAATATCGCTGCAAGCTCTTGGTCAACCGTTGAATTAAAACCTACAATACCTCCAAAATAACTTACTGGGTCAGAGCTAACCGCGCGTTTAAAAGCCTCAATAGTATTGCCTCCAATAGCAAAACCACATGGGTTTGCATGTTTTATAATACTACAAGATATTTGATCAAACTCATTAACAATAGAAATAGCGGATTCAATATCTGTATAATTATTATATGAAAGTTGCTTTCCCTGAAGTTGAATCCAAGAATTGTTATTATCTTTTGACGTATAAAAAGCAGCTTTCTGATGAGGATTTTCTCCATATCTTAGCTCATCTTTTTTAATGGCATTAATTGTTATTTTATCAGGAAGCTCTTCATTTGTATGTGACATTAAATAATTAGAGATTTGCATATCATATTGAGTTGTAATTTTAAATATTTTAGCCGCATACTCTAGTCTATGATCAATTGATATCTGGCCACTTGAATCATCAAATTTACTTATAAAATCTTCATAATCACTAGAATCACACAATGGAATAACACTATCATGATTTTTTGCTGCAGCTCTTAACATAGAAGGACCACCTATATCGATAAATTCAATTGCTTTATTTATTGGTAATTTTTTTTCAATTGCCTGTTCTACAAATGGATATAGATTAACAACAACTAAGTCAATTGCAAATGCATCCATTTCTGATAGATCGGACATATGAGAATCATTTTTTCTATCTGCCAAGATTCCACCAAAAACCTTTGGATGAAGTGTTTTAACTCTACCATCCATTATAGATCCAAAACCAGTTAAATCTGAAACAGATGTTACTGGAATATCATTTTTCTCAAGTAAACTTTTTGTACCTCCAGTAGATAGTATTTCAAAACCTCTTTCAATTAAAGATTTTGAAAATTCTACAATTCCAGTTTTATCCCACACACTTATTAATGCTTTTTTATTCATTTTCATCCTTATTTATTAATTGATTTATTATTCTTGAGTACAATTTATGTTCATAGCTTAAAACTCTTTTTGATAAAGATTCTGCAGTATCATCTTTATATACCTCAATAGGTTCTTCATGTATAGTTAGACCTTTATCATATTCTTCATTAACATAATGAATCGTTACAGCTGTTGATTTGACTTTGCTGCTTATTACAGCATTATGAACATTCATTCCATAAAAGCCCTTACCTCCAAACTCTGGGAGTTTTCCTGGGTGAATATTTATAATTTTATTATTAAATACTTCAACAACTTCTTTTGGAATTAGTTTCATATATCCTGCTAAAATAATTAAATCTGGTTTACATGAGAGTAACCGATCATTTAAACTTTTTATATATGCTAATCTATTAGGATGTGTTTTTTTATTAACTATAAAAGTGTTAATTGAATTTTTTTTTGCAAATGATACTGAATCTGAATTAGAATTATTTGATACTAAAAGTTCAATCTTTGCATTCTCTATTTTTTGCTCTTTAATGTTATTATATATAGCTTTAAAATTTGAACCACTCCCTGATGCAAAAACAACTAATCTCTTCATTATAATTCTAATTGACTAACTGTCTGTATCTCAGTTAAGGATTTAAGTTCACTAATTTTAGCTTTATCTAATTTTTCATCAACCTTTATTATTGAATATGCGGATTTATTTTTTATCTCTCTGCTCAAAATATAACTAGCAATGTTGATATTATTATTTCCTAAAAAGGTTCCAACTTTTCCAATAACTCCAGGAATATCTTCATTCATAATAAATAACATTACACCTTCAGGAAATACATCAATTTTATATCCCATTATATTTACTATACGAGGGTGATTTTCAGCAAAAACACTACCTCCTATAGAATACTTACCAGTAGGAGTTGTGACTGTTGCCATAATTAGATTTGAATAGCTAATTTTCTCAGATGAGTAAGAATGAGATATCGATATCCCTCTTTCTTCTGCTACAGAAATAGCATTGATAAAATTAATTCTATTATCCGTGACTTTATTAAAAAGCCCCTTTAAAAATGAAATTGTAATAGGCTTTACCTCATCAATTGATCCATAACATTCTATTTTTACTGAACTTACTGATTTAAATATTAACTGAGATAAAATTACACCTAACTTTTCACTCATATCTAAATAAGGTTCAATTTGCCTTAATATAGACATGTCAGCAATTGGAATATTAAGTACATTTGACATCTTTTGATTTAGCAAATAATCTTTAACTTGTTCACATATACCTTTTGAAACTCCTTCTTTCGCCTCAACTGTAGATGCACCGAGATGAGGAGTAATTAATAAATTTTTGGTTGATAAAAACGGATGATCATTGTCTATCGGCTCTTTAACAAAAACATCTATCGCGGCTCCAGCAATTATACCCTCATTCAAAGCTACACTTAAATCTTTTTCATTGATTATGCCACCTCTAGCAACATTAATAATTCTAGATGATGGCTTCATCATTTTCAAGCGATTTATATCAAATAAATCCCTTGTCGCATCTATAAGAGGTACATGTACAGTAATAAAATCACTTTCAGTGGTAAGATAATCGATATCAACAATTTTGATTGTATCTGGATCAAACATTTCTTGATTAACAAAGGGATCATGACCTATTACATTCATATCATATGACAATGCACGCTTCATAACTTCTCTGCCTATTTTACCTAATCCAACAATACCAATAGTTTTATCTTTTAACTCATTGCCAACTAACTGATGTCTATTCCACTCTCCTTTCATTAATCCGAGGTGACCTTCATGAACATTTCTTGAAAGTGCTGATAGTAAAGACATTGTATGCTCAGCTGCAGATATTGTATTGCCATCAGGAAGATTCATAACGACCACTCCTGATGATGTAGCCGCATTAATATCAATATTATCTACTCCAACACCAGCTCTTCCTATAATTGATAATGATTTTGCTTCCTCAATATGTTTCTTTGAAATATTTGTTCCACTTCTTATAATCCATCCATTAATAGTTGGTAACAATGCTTCTAGTTCATCATTAGATATAGAGGGTCTATATATTATCTCAAGATTTTCATCTTCAAGTATTTTTAATCCATTATCTGAAATGGGGTCTGTAATTAAAATTTTATGCATTCATTGCCTTTTCAAATTCATGCAAGTATTCTTGCAAATCTTCCATAAAAATATTTCCCATATGAGCTATTCTAAATGCTTTTCCTCTAAGTTTCCCATAGCCTCTATCCATCCGAAAGCCTTTTTCTAGTAACTTGTTATATATTTTATCAATATCCCAATTCTGAATATTTTTTATACATGTTATTGTATTAGACCTACATCCTTCTTCAGCAAAAAATGTTTGACCTTTTTCTTTTGCCCATGACATGGTATAATCTTTCATTTCAATATGTCTTTTCCATCTTTGATCAAGACCTTCGTCTTCAATTAAATCTAAAATATGCTTCAATCCAAATAGATGAGGTATTGATGGAGTTGAAGGAGTTTGAAATTTATTATAATATTTTTCATAGACCTTTAAATCTAAAAAATATCCTTTATTTTTAATCGATTCAGACTTTTTTGAAATTTTTTCAGATACAGAGCATATTGAAAATCCTGCAGGCAGCCCCCATGCTTTTTGAGTTGAGGATAACATAAAATCTATTCCAAGCTTATCTACCTCCACCTTAATACCAGCCATAGAACTTACTGCATCAACGAGCCAAATCACATCTGGATACTTAGATGATAATAAATTAGAGATATCTTCTAAATCACTCATTGTTCCTGTTGAGGTTTCATTGTGAACCATAGCCAGTACATTATATTCACCAGTTGAAAGCTGTCTATCGATATCATCTACTTTTACACCATTGCCCCATTCGTATTCTATAATTTTATTTTTGTATCCACAAGCTTGAGAAACTTTTACCCATTTAGAGCTAAACGCACCATTATCACAATGTAGCACTCCTTTATCAACGCTATTACGCAAACCCATTTCCCATAAACCAGTTGCTGCATGTGATATTAAGTAAATGTTATTTTCAGTATATAGCACCTTTTGAATACCTTTAATGATATATTTAATTAAATTAGATATTTCTTCAGTTCTATGTCCAATTTGAGGCGTAGCAAGAGCCTCCATGACACTTTTGGGTACATGAGTAGGACCAGGAATGAATAACTTTGGAAAAGAATTCATTATAAAATTTTATTATTTGCACACATATGAAGAGTAATAAATTAAGTATTAAATTATCTATGTCAAATATTAAATTTCTTTAAATGAACAACGATAAAATATTAAGAATAAATGAAATCTTCAAAAGCATCCAAGGAGAGTCAACTGCGATGGGTATGCCATGTGCTTTTGTACGACTCACGTACTGTAATCTTCGATGTAGCTATTGTGATACAGAGTATTCTTTCCATGAAGGCAACGACATGAAAATAATTGATATAATTGAAGAAGTTAAATCTATGAATACAAATTTAGTTGAAATTACTGGTGGTGAACCAATGCTTCAAAAAAATGTAATTCCTCTAATGAAGGAATTTTTAAACAATGATTTTGAAGTTATGCTTGAGACATGCGGGGCTATTTCACTGAAAGATGTCCCTAAAAAAGTTAAAAAAATTGTTGATTTCAAATGTCCATCAAGTAATATGAAAGATAAAAATTTATGGTCAATTATTGATGAGCTTTCACCTCATGATGAAATTAAATTTGTGATTGGTGATAGAGCCGACTATAAGTGGACATTAAATAAAATCAATCAATACAATTTAGATTCAAAATGGACCATTCTATTCTCACCTGTTTTTGATAAATTAAAACTTGATCAACTTGCAAATTGGATTCTTGAAGACAACTTAAATGTTAGGTTGCAACTACAAATGCATAAATACATTTGGGATCCTGAGATGCGTGCAGTCTAAACTAACTACATTATTTACAAGACTATATTATTTACAAGTAAATATTCATTATACCTTTGATAGTTTTTCAATGATATCTAAATTTTGATATACTTTTTGAGAATGATTCTCATTTATAAATGCATATTTTTTTTATTATATTAATCTTTAATCTTTTTTACGCTAATGAATTTATTATTATAAGCGGTACCGTCCTTGACAATAAAAATGATCCAATTGCTAACGTAACAATAGAATCTAAAGACGGAAACTTTACAAGGACAAATAAAGAAGGATATTTCATGATTTCTGTGGATACTGTTGGGCCACAAGATATTACTTTCAAACATATTTCTTATAAAAATAAAACTATAAACCTAGATTCAAGAACTAAAGATTTAAAGATTATAGTTTTAGAGCAAAAAATTTTAACCAATGATGAAATAGTTATAACATCAAGGCGTAAAGAAACTAAAATTAAAGATTCGCCTATTCTCATTCATATAATAAATGAAAACGAAATCAAAGAAACAACCTATTCAAATGTTGAAGAGCTAATTGAGTTTGCTATGCCAAATATACAAGCAGTTAATGATAATCATGGAATGCAAAATATTAAAATTCAGGGATTAAATAGTAAATATATAATGTTTTTAGTTGATGGCAGAAAAATTACATCAGAGTTCGCAGGCAATATAGACTTCTCAAGCTTTAATGTAAATAATATTGATAGAATTGAAATTGTTAGAGGTGGATTATCAACAGTATATGGCTCAGGAGCTATGGGAGGAGTCGTTAATATAATTACTAAAAATACAAATAGTCCTATGTGGTTAAGCTATAATTCATTCTATGATTCTCCAAAACAAGTTTCAAACGCAATAAATACAGGATTTAATAAAAAATCATTAACCTATTCTTTAAACTTGGTTTATAAAAGTTCAAAAGGATATGATCTTACAGAAAGTGACTCTTCTCAATATGAAAACCAATTACCTATCACTAAAACACAGGAAAAGTTTCAATCTTTAAATTTAGAAAATAATATAAAATACACTTTTAACGAATCATCATTTTTTAAACTCTACTATAAAAAATATCGAAAGCACATAAAAAAGTATGAAGCATGGCAAACAAATACTTATCTTCATTCTGAATTACCAAAATTCCATCAAGAAGTTTTATCCCTAGAATATTCTAAAATAATTAATTCTAAATCATCAGTCTCACTATCGCATCAGATTGAAAATCACAGAAAATCATATTACTTCCCTTATTATTATTCTTCACAGCCTTCACAGACAAATGTAAATCCAGAATTTAATGGAAAAACAATACTATGGAGTAAACCAAAAACTAATAATACTTCAGTAATATATAATTCGGTTTATAATAATCATTCTATCCTTACAGGAATTGAGTATTTAAACCAATCTTATTCTAGTTATAATATTTATTCAAATAATGATTCATTGCAAATAAGATCTATTTTTGATGTAGATAAAAGTAAATCTAGTAAAGATATATCTTTTTTTATTTTAGATAACTATAAATCTAGAAATTTTCCTGAAATTGATTTTGGTATCAGAATAAATCATAATTCAAAAGATAATTTTAAACTCTCACCTTCTTTTTCATTAAAAAACTCCATAAGAAATTATATTTACAGACTTAACTACAGTAAAAGCTATAGATCGCCCTCTTTAAAAGAACTTTATTATAGTTTTGGTGATCATGCAGGATTTCCGATAATCGGTAATGATCAACTTAAGCCATCTACCTCTTCATATTATAGCTTTTCAATAGAATCCTTAAAAAGAAGAAGCAACTCTTTAGAATTCTATTTCAATAATGTCACTAACATGATTGCAAATAGATTCGAAGAGTTTAGTGATTCAGATCCGACTATAGTATATCGATATCATAATTATAAAAATGTAAATCTATATGGCTTACATTTAAATATTTTATTTTTCCCAACAGATAAAACAGAGTTTAGATCAACTTACTCTTACACAGACTCAAATAGTGAGTATGATGACATTCAAGATGGAATAAGTAAGCATTCCGTAAATCTAGAATTCAAATATAAAATAAATGAGTTATCAAGAATAATTTTTTCAACTAAATACAATAGCAATAAAACCATTGATGTGAGCCTTGAAGATGCAAACAACCAGCGAACAGAAATAATACTACCCCAATACTATATTGTAAATCTATCCTATTTTAAAAGTTTTAATTCTAAAAATTATATTAAATTTGGAGTGAAAAATCTTTTTGACTATATTGATGAAAATCCTTCAGCCCCTGATTTTTTAGCAAGCTATGACCCTGGAAGAAGATTTTACATTAGTCTAAATTTTAGTTTATACAAAAATAAAAATGAATAGAACTCTAAGTATATTACTTTTTTTCATTGCAATGTCATGTAGTACTGATGAAAATATTATTAATTCTAATACAACTCCTATTGGAAATGAAGAACAAATCAATGCTACAAGTTATTCAAATTGGAAATATTTTCGTTTTACAGATAGCACACTCCAAGAAATAATATTTTTTATTGGAGACCCTAGTGATAATCTATCTTGGGATATCGCATTCCAAAGGAATCATATTAAAACAAATAGTGGTACTTCAGGAATTGGGAATGCTGGCGCATACATTGATTCTTCGTTAACATGGAATGCGACAAATTTTAATAATTTTAATGAAAATGTTAGTAGTTATATTTTTAAACAGGATACCCTTGTTGAAACTTTTTATAATCTTACTACACATACTTTCTCAGAAGGATCAACTAATCCTGTATTAGAAACATGGGCTGTAATTGATACTTTAAATAACTACACTATGAATATTTCAAACAATAAGTTCATTGTAAGAACTAGAAATGGTGAAAAATATTATAAGTTTTGGGTATACGATTACTACAATGAAACAAATCAGAGTGGAAATATTTCTCTGATATTTGACTCTATAAACTAAATATCTTTACGATAAAATAATATTGACAACCTGTACAATATCTAAGATATTAAGGATATCATCAGAATTGACATCTCCTGCCTGAAACTCTAAATCTGAAGGACTAGTACTTTCAAGTACAAAGTTAACTAAAAGAACAATATCTAAAACATCAACATTGGCATCAAAATTTAAATCACCTGAGAGTATTGGCTCAGATTCAACATATGAATACAAAATAAAACTATCAATGAAAGCTGCATCGTCACAATTTGTATTAGTACAATCTGTTGATCCACCACCACCATCTTTGCTATATGTCCAAGACAATGTATATTCTCCTGGATTTAAAGAGGTACTATAATTTATCCAAGGACTTTGCCCATTAGCGTCAGGTTGATATTGACCAATTTGTTGACCATTTATAGAGAAAGTTAATCCATCATAAAAGTTACTTCCAGAGGGACTGTATTCTGATGATACTCTATATGAAAACTCTAGAGTACTCAGTGTAGTTGCAAGTAGTGTTAATGATGCTGAAGACTCTTGATTGTCTCCAATAGCACCTGATCGAAATGAGCTAAATCCAGAATTAGAAATATCTGAAGTACTATACCAATCTGAATTCCCTGATAAATTCCATTCACTTAGATCTTGGTTATTTTCAAAATCGTATACAATTACTGGTTCAGGTACTCCAACTATAAGACTGGTTGTAGATGTCGATTGTGAGCCATCAGGTAATGTCATAACTAAAGTTATCTCCATTTCGGAGCCTGAAGGGACAAATGGAGATATAGAAAATTCATTAATACCATCTAAATTGATAAATGACCTAGGATCAAGATCTGAAATTTCAATATAGGGATCCAAGAAATCAATACCTGGAGTAGCTAAAAATTCTAAATTAATATTACCATTTGTTGATGATAAGCCAGTATTAGCTAATGATATGTCTATTGAATAAGAATCATCAGAGGTATATGGACCAGCCTCAACGTTTACAATTGATGAAACTAAAGCACCAGCATAAAGAGCAGTTCTAATATTTGGATATAAATTTTCTTCAGCAAGTGGGACAATTCTATTTGTAGGCGGCCAAAATCCATCACTTGAATTACCTACCTCAGGAGTATATGCAAAAATACCATGTTCGCCATACATCCAATCACACGCCTCACCATTTACAGGATACAATATATCTGGTCCAGTTCCCCATACATAATTATTGTATTGGGTCATATCTTGAGCATATTCAATAAATGTACTTAAATCATCTTCATCCATATTATTTTCATACGAATATCCAAAAGGATATATCAACAGATTACTATAACTATGGTAATTCATTGCAATCTTAAAATCTCTTTGTTCAACAAAGTTTTTTACAGCTTGTGTTTCTGATTCTGAGAATGCACTTGTTCCTCTATAAGTTTCGCTACATGGATTAGAGCTAGAGCCTTGATCATCCAATCCCCACATATAGCCATAATTTCTATTTGGATCAATTCCATCAGCTGACCCATTACATGTTTCACGCATATTTTTTCTCTGCATACCACCACCATTAGGCGCAATAGAGCGATTATATTCATAACCATCAGGATTTACAATTGGTACAAACCACAACTCACGATTATCAATTATATTTCTAGCCTCATCATTTATATCATAATTTTCAAGAAGCCAATATATATAATAATATAAATTCATAAAACTCATCGGCTCTCTTGAATGATGCATGCCGGTGAATAGAACTTCAGGCTCATCTTCATCTAAATTTGGATTATTACTAATTTTAATCGCCCATATATCTCGTCCTTCAAAAGTTTGCCCTAAAGAAAATTTTTGAGAAACAAATTGAGGGTATTCATCGTGGATATCATCTAATCGTTGAATAGCCTCATCAAGAGTGTAGTAACCACCCATTGACCCAAGGCCAAATTCTCTTGTATAGTTTGATGTCAATCTACTCTCATAATGTCTTTGAAGATCATTGTGCACTACAAGGTATTCATAACCTAAATTATTTAAAATAGATAAATCTTTAGTCGAAATTGCAAATTCAATATAATCACCTTTTATATAATCAGCATGATCAAACTCTATACCACTATACTGAAAGAGAGAAATATCATCATCAGATACATTGTCTACTCTAATTTGCTGATAAATTTCATTTGAGAACGAAAAACTTATAATACTTATATATATTAATCTTAATATCATTTTATTATCCTGTTATTTGATTTACTAAAGAGATGACATCTAAAATATTTAAGATACCATCATCATTGGAGTCCCCAATTTGGATTTGAGTGCTAGATGCTTCAACTGCACCTAAAACAAAATTAACTAAAAGTACTACATCTAAGACATCAATTGACTCATCCATATTTACATCTCCATCAGCATAGGATGTATAATTTAAATCTGGTATACCCTTAACCCTACAATGAAGTGCATCTGTAGATTGCCATGAACCAGTAAAGCCAATAATTTCATGGTCAGGCATAGCTGCCTGATAAACCTCTAATGCATCATCATCCCATTGACTATTCATAATTGGAACGAATACTTTATCGTTCAATATCAAAGAATTTGTATATGGTTGATCATTGGGAGTATAAACTCGAAAGACTTCCCATGCAGATCCAGAAGCTGTAAGTGTATTTTCAAAATAATTTGCGACTTCTTCTATATCATTATATTGAGGATGAGATGTGGGTACTTCTCTAATTAACATTCTAGAAGAAGATAAATATTTACCCCAGCAATCAATATGGTCAATATATTCATCGTTCGGATCAGCGACTACATGATATGTATCAATTCCATAATAATCGTACATAATATTATCAACATAAGCACATGGAGAAAGGGGAACACTTGATTGGTCATTAGTACCACATTGACTATTTTCTGTATATGCTATTTGAGTTGCAGCAGCAATACCATTTCCATCAGTCATATAATTACCACCAGTAGAAACAACATCCGATGAAAAATATGGAACATCTAAATGTTGTGAGACTTTATATGGAGCAGCATTATCATTTGGACGAGGTCGATTATAAGTAAAATCTACGATACCTATATCACCATTCCCATCAACTACCCACCATGGTCCATAATCACGAGTCCAATAAGAATCTGTTGAACCAACAATAAATTCAACATTATTCATATTCACACCTGCGTTATTCATGGAATTATAAGCAGAGTTTTGTTGATTAGATGATACTAAACAATAAACAACTACATCCTCAGCCATTTCCCTAATCAAGGACGTTGATATACCAAAAGGGTACCTTATAAGGACACCCTGCATAGGTTCATATTCTGCAATATTTCTAACAGGTGCTTGTGGTGGATCTGTTCTATATCCCATTTCATCGATTAAGTGTCTATTATCCCATTCCTCGGGCGTAAATCCTATAGGTAATTCAACGACATCTGTATCAGAACAAATAGACAAAGCTAATAATAAACTCAGGACTATATAATTAACCATTTTTCTCCTCATAATATCTATAAATTAATATATTCAATAACTTAAATTGATAATTTATCTGTAACAGTATGTTTTAAAAATTCTTAACATTCTAGACATGTACCAAAGCAAGCATTAACAATAATTGCATCAGAATTTTCAATTAATAAATTTCTATATTCATTATCAATACAATCTTGTTCTTCTAATTGTTCTTCAATATACATCCATGAATCAACACATCCTACACCTTCAACCCATTCTAAGTTTAATGTTTCACATGAAGATTGGTCTACTAAATTAGTATTAATTGAATTTGGTACCTGCATTGAAAAACTATATTCATATATATTAGAAGTAAATGAATTTATACATTCTACTATTTCATTATTGGTAATAGTAAAAGTTTCATTAACTAAATCTGTGCAAGGCAATAATGGAGTAAGAGTCCTATCAACTTCAAATACACCATTACTAATTGAAGACATCTCAAATAAATGCTTATCTTGACCCTGAAAGCCTCCATTTAAAAAGATTTTATAAGAATTTTGAACATAATTACTATTTACTTTAAAAGTAACATTTATACTTTGTGAATCTATCATTAGAATTTCTTGTAATGCTTGATTGTAATCTTCTATTTCTAGGAATAATTGAGCTCTTAGTAGATGCAAAGTATTTGAATTTATATCTTCTGTGCTATATGTAAACAAGTAATTTGGATCATTTGAAATTACAAGTTCAGAATAATTCAATGCATTATTAACAAATTCTTCAGTAGTTCCAATTAACATGTAAGGGTCAAACTCATTATATAAAGATAATGAACTATAAGTAAAAGCTAATCCAGCATTAAGATCTAATATTAAATTTTCTCGAAAGGGTTCTTGGCCAACATAGCTATCAACTTCATCAATCACCTCAAAAAACCAGTCTTTTGATTGACTCCGCAAATTGAATCTATTTGAAAAAGAGACAGAGTCAATTCCTGTAATATTCTTTGCTTCAAATAAAGTTGAGAACCCTAAACCCAAATATGCTTCAGAGTAATAAGAAATCAAAGAAGGATCAATATCTAAAACATCAAGGAAGAATTCCTGAGATTTAACATAATCTCCTAGCATAAAATTATTCCACCCCTCTGTAATCAATCCATTATAATCTAGTGGTCCAGATTCTTCTCCAAGTTCATCACATGAAAAGAAAAGTAATAACAATATATATATATATAATCTCATTATTTTAATTTCATAACCTTCTTATATATTTGAGATTTTCCAAGATTCGCTTGAATGAAATAAATACCTGACCCAACTTGCTCTCCATTAATATTTGTTCCATCCCATATCATATCATAATAACCAGACATATTTTGACCTTCATATAAGATTTTAACTTCTCGACCAAGAAGATCTAAAATTTTTATGGAGACATTTTCAAAATCATTTTCAATATAGTAAAAAATATTTGTACTGGGATTAAATGGATTCGGATAGTTCCCAACAAGTTCGACACCTTGAGGGATTTCGAATTCAGCATCAGGATTATAAAACAATGCATACTTACCCAAAGTGTTTGTTTTTGCTAAAACAACTCCTCTGTCTGCATTAGTAGTTATATCATTTTCTAATTCACCATTTTCATTTAAAGTAAAGATTTTAAATTTCCAAAATTTTAAATCTAATAAGTTTGTTGGAATTTCAATTGCGATATCTAAAGGTTCAATTATTTCCATATTAATAGAACTAACATCATAAATTTGAGAGACTTGTTGAAAACTAGGTTTTTGATCAAAGAAGTCTGGAATATTTAATTCTTTGATTAATATTGAAGCATCACTGGCTATATCATACTCATTAAATCTCATCATAAATGTTTCAGTGGGTGAAAAAATACTTTTACCTACCTCTGCTATTATCTCATTATATGCAATAGAAACAGAACTCAACGTTCCATTCCCAACCGCATCCCAAGACTCAACATCGATTTCTATAGCGCCAAGACCTGGGAATAATTCAGTTATTCCATAAATATTATCGCTATTATTAACTGGAAAATTATGAGATGTAGTTTCTGAATTATAAGTTATAAAAAGTTCACTCTTCCATTCATCGATTTGCTCATCAAATGTAACATAAATATTCATAAACTCAGGAGACATCTGGTCTTGCAAAATATTTATTGAACCTTTAGGAGGAATCAAATCAATATAAAAATCTGTTTTTGCATTTTCTCCAAGAGTTATATAGGAAGGGTCAAGATTTAATTCATCACACCATAAATTATTAGCACCAACTCTCCACGAATATTCTGTACTGCCTGATAAATCTAAAAACTGTCGTGATGTGTCACTTAAGGATAATTCTCTAGAAAAAACTCCACATGAATCATAGTAGTTTAACTCTGACTTATAATTAAAGAAAGGCTTACTTAAATCAACACTAATCTGGTTTTCTTCAATTGACTCAGCAACAACAAATACTTTTTGAGTGATATTGTCAACCAACTCTAAACGATAGTACAAATTCAAATTATTGTTTGGATCTTGACTAAAATCTTGATCTAAATCGATATCATAGGCTTCTTCCCACTCAAACAACAAACTATCTGATAGGACTTCTTCATTAGATGGAACTCTTCTATACGGCAATCTAAAATACATGTCATCAAAAAACTCAATACAATTACTTTCGATGCAATTCAAATTACATTCCTCAATTGTTGAATACGTAACTAAGGTCGATTCGCAACTATATAAATATTTTTTATAGAAATTTGAAATTATGCATTCATTTATTTCATAATCATATTGGCCTTGTTCAAGATTGTCATTTAAGCATAAATCAATTTCATTTAATGACCATTCATAGCTGTTAACATTAGTATTAAAAATTGGCTCATTACCAATATCAAACGGATTTGGGGGGTCATTTTGCTCAGTGACATGAACGCTAAGCAATAAAGTATCATTTGTTTCATCGTTTATAAAATAAAGACCATCATATCCATTCCAATTTGGAGATACATACTCTAGAATTATAGGTTGAGAATAATATAGTTGACTATCCTCATTTATTCCTGTTTCACTTGGATAATCTTCACTTGTATAAAATTGAATATTTGATTGATCTGCGTTGATAGGGCTAACATCCCAAAAAACCGAATCTGCATACAAGTATTCATCAGGATTATCATTTATCTGTGGGTCCCAGTCTGCATCATAATAATAAATTTTAATTTCACTTACAAAATCTAATGCCCCAGTATCTTCAATAAACTTTAATGGCTCACCTTGATTATCACCTACACCTATAGATTGAAAAATTGCTGGATCATCCACTTGATTAACTGCTAAATCAAAATATGCGGTATCTGATAAAAATTCTTGATCTTTTAATACAACCATTACTTCTGTATTAGCGACATTATAATCAGGGTTAATTAAATTAATAACTAATAAACTATCTTGTTCTAGAGTTTGAAAAAATATATCATTTAACTGAAGATCAAAAGAAATTTGAGTATTATCATTATCAACATCATAAATGATGAAACTTGAGTTCTCATTAGTTTCATCTTCTAAATTTGAAGAATATGTGAAATTTAAATATAGAGATTCCCCTTCATTCGTTTCTTGATTACTAATTAGTCCTATTTGAGGAGCATCATTAATAGGAGATAGATAAACCCGGGT
>CEOF01037806.1_pt1 | contig 32909 bp, 29 predicted proteins | sample 361311 | NCBI WGS metagenome assembly CEOF01 (sample SAMEA2619667, study PRJEB7988) | marine metagenome | biome: marine biome (ENVO:00000447); feature: surface water layer (ENVO:00002042); material: "saline water (ENVO:00002010), including plankton (ENVO:xxxxxxxx)" | depth 5 m
TTATTTACAATAATTGCCATACCCTTTCCTTTGTTAATCACTTCATCGGCTATCGATTTATCCTGCTTTGTAAAACCTTTATACGCGTCAATAACGACCAATACTACGTCAGCACCAATAATAGCTCTTCTAGTTCTAACGTTACTATAAAACTCTATATTATCATCGAGCTTGCTTTTTTTTCGTAATCCCGCAGTATCAACCAACGTTATCAGCTTATTATAATATTTAAGCTTTGAGTCAATCGAATCTCTTGTAGTTCCAGCTATAGGCGTTACAATGGCCTGGTCCTTTTGAAGGAGAGAGTTTGTTATAGATGATTTTCCAACGTTTGGCATTCCTACAATGGCTACCCTCATTCCATCTTCATGGTCATTAATTTCAGCTGGAGTATTTATCTCGAGTTTTTCTAATATAGAATCGAGCAAATCACCTGTTAGTCTGCCGTTTAATGCAGATACCGGATAAACAGGGTCAATTCCAAGTTGATGAAATTGATATACCTGTTCATCGTGATTGAGGCTGTCGCACTTATTCACTGCAAGTATAAATTTTTTCCCAGAATGGCGAATTAATTTCGCCAGTGATTTATCTGATGCGGTTGGGTCATTTTTACCATCGACCATAAATAGTATAAGGTCCGACTCAGAAACTGCTGCTAGAGCTTGATCCCTAACAGCACTATTAAAAACATCTACATCTTCAGGTATGTATCCACCGGTATCAATAAATGTTAAAATATGCCCTGACCATTCTACTTCTCCGTAAATACGATCTCGCGTAATACCTTCCTCAGAACCAACAATGGCTTTTCGCTGCTTTAAAAGTCTATTAAAAAATGTAGACTTACCAACATTTGGCCTTCCTACTATAGCTATTTGATAATTTGACATGATAAAAACCGAAACTATTCTTCAAAAATGGATGACTGGTCTTTAAATGATTTAAACTCAAGGGCGTTGCCGCTAGGATCTAAAAAAAACATAGTCGCCTGCTCTCCGCTCTCACCTTTAAATCTTACGTAAGGCTCAATAACAAACTTGATATTTTTTGTTTGAAGCATATTAGCAAATTCGTGCCACTGATCCCATTTTAAAATGACTCCAAAATGTCTAACTGGAACCATCTTGCCATCTACCTCGCTTTTTTCTGTAGTCCTAACTTCATCTGGGCTAAGATGAGCGACGACTTGATGGCCAAATAAATTAAAATCAATCCAAGAATCACTTGATCTACCTAGAGAACATCCTAATATTTCAGTATAAAAACTTTTTGCTGCTTTAAGATCGTCCACTGGAAAGGCTATGTGGAATGGTTGAATTTTTGACATTTACAAACTCCTGACTTAGGTAAATTTAACGCTAAAGAATTGATTTCTATTATAGGTTTGTTTTAATTCATACTTGATTAGAGAATTAAAATGGGGTTCGCATTCCAAAGTATAAATATAACTGTGAACGTTACCGAGGGAACTTGGTATTATTTCTTTAAAATAAGACCAAGTTAGTTGTTGGTGATGCTAATAGTTTATTCCCAAAATAAATTTATTGAGTAAATAATTTTCGTAAGTAGAAAAAATTTGTCGACCATGTTTTGTTTTTTTTAACTTTTCTTCTTGATGGATTTTAGAAGGGTTTATATATTTGTCATGCCAACCCTAGTAATTATCACTTTTTCAAATGCCAGTCTAAATTAACCTCGTTTTTTATAACTGTACCCACATACCATAAAGGAAATCTGATATGGCTGAAGCGATTGAACTAAATTTTCCACCTGGAAAAAAGGACTCTGACGACATAAATAATATTGTCGAAGAGACGGTCAGAGAATTAACTAAGGAAGTTAATGGAAAAGATGAAACCGGCTCACTCCAACGCTACCACATAGAAAATTACTACGAAGGCGACACATTAGGAGCAGATGTATTAAAAAATAAATATCTTGCTCCATGGGAAAGCCATCCTTATGAACTATGGCAAAGACAAGCAAAAGCACTGGCAAGTGTTGAAAAAACAAAGAAGCTGAAAAAAGAATGGGAACAGAAATTTTATTCTATTTTAGAAGATTTTAAATTTACTCCCGGGGGACGTATTATGCATGGTGCGGGCCGTGAAGATATAACCACCACGCTTAACAACTGCTATGTTGTTGGAATTAAAGATGATTCAATTAATTCTATCTACAGAACGATCCAAGAGGAAGCGCGCACCTACAAATTTGGAGGTGGTTGCGGCCACGACCTATCCGTATTGAGACCTTCTGGTGATGCTATAAATGGTACTGGTGGTGAGTCTTGTGGGCCAGTTGGTTTTATGAATCTTTTTAGTGAGAATACAAATACTATAGCTCAACATGGTAGAAGAGGCGCAAATATGCAAACGCTTCGTATTGATCATCCGGATATTGAAAAATTTATATCGATAAAGATGAACGATATAAATATGGTAAAATATTCCAATATCTCCGTTCTCTTAACGCACGAATTCATGCACGCTGTTGAAAATGACACAGATTTTGATCTTAAGTATGAAGACAAAGTTTACAAGACCATTAAGGCAAAAGAGCTATGGGAAAAAATAATAGACTGCGCTCATTCAAGCGCGGAACCCGGTCTTCTCTTTTGGGATACCATGACAGATTACCACAATGCAGAATATTGTAGTCCTCTAGTCTCAACGAATCCATGCGCTGAACAGCCACTTCCTGATGGCGGTTGTTGCAATCTGGGATCTATAAACCTTGAAAGGTATGTTGACGATAAAGGTAATTTTAAAATTGAAGAATTCAAAGAAACTGTTGGGATAGCTACTAGATTTTTGGATAACGTTATCGACTACAATCTAGATCGGCATGCACTCGATACACAAAAAGAGAATGCGAGAAACGACAGAAGGGTTGGTCTTGGCATTCTAGGATTAGGTGATATGTTGGTTAGAATGGGCATCAAATACGATAGTGAGGATGCTCTTCAAACAATCGATCAAGTCATGAAAATCTTTTGTGATACTGCGTATGAAACCAGTTCTGATTTAGCAAAAGAAAAGGGTTCTTTCCCCCACTTCAAGTGGAACGGATATAGAAAGAGCAAGTTTGTTAAGAACCTCCCAAAAAGCCTCCGTGATAAAATTAAAGATGATGGGATTAGAAATTCAACTGTCTTGACCGTCCCTCCAACAGGAAGTGGAGCAATTGTTGCAAGAGTAACTTCGGGAGTCGAGCCGATCTTTGCGACATCATACAAAAGACGTGTAAAAAAGAACGATGGCTTTGGAAGAGATTTTGATGAATACAAAGTGTATCATCCGATCATAGAAAAACTTTTTGGAGATGATGACAATCTACCTGATCATGTAGTAACAGCTCATGATATTGATCCTTATTTTAGAGTTAAATTGCAAGGTGTAATTCAAAAATATATCGACTCTTCCATATCTTCCACGGTCAATTTAAAGCAAGGAGTAACAAAAGAAACGGTAGCAGATATTTATCTCACTGCATATAAAGCCAATCTTAAAGGAATAACGGTATATCGAGAAGGCTCAAGAGAGGGTATTTTAATTACTAATGACAAAAAAGATGAGGATGTCGCTAAAACCGAAAGTCAATCAGTGGCTAATCTATCAGAAGAAAAAACTCCAAGGATGCGACCAAATGAGACTAATGGGATTACACGAAGAATACGCACTGGAGAAGGAACGCTGTACATTACTATCAATCAAGATGAAAATGGACTTTGTGAGGTTTTTACCACAATCGGAAAAGCTGGCGGCAACGCAGCGGCTCAATCTGAAGCGATCAGCAGGTTAATATCCTTAGCGCTTAGATCGGGACTGGATCCAAACGCAATCGTAAGACAGCTTAAAGGTATATCGGGACCAAATCCCACCTGGGAAGATGGTCGCCTTATACTCTCAACACCAGACGCAATTGGGAAAGCCCTTGATGACTATCTCAAGGAAAATAATGCTGGTAGCAATAGCAGTGCCTCATTGAAGGAAAAGGTTAGAATTACCATGGCTCAAGAAACTTCCGCTCAAGAAAATTCTTATGAATGCGCTGAAGGTCAAAGTCGCACTGATTGTCAGAATGTGATAAATGAGGGTGGATGCTTGACATGCAGGGAGTGCGGCTGGTCAAAATGCGACTAGCATAAACTTCTCTTTCGAGATTTAAATTAAATAAAAAAGCCACTCATAAGTGGCTTTTTTATTTAATTTAAGTTCTTTATTTGGTTTAAATCTCTTTTAACTCTTCCTCTTTGCTGGACTGCAGTTTATTTAAGTTTTCAATATGATTATCTGTTAAAGTTTGAATTTCAGTTTCCTGTCTTCGAGTTTCATCTTCTGATACATGCTCTTCTTTGCTAAACTCTTTAATGTCATGAATTGAATCTCTTCGAATATTTCTTACAACTATTCTCCCATCCTCGATAAGCTGATGAACATATTTGATTAGATCCTGTCTTCTTTCTTCTGTCAAGCTTGGGATAGGAACTAAGACCGTATTTCCATTATTATTCGGGGTTAGGCCTAAGTTAGAATCCATAATCGCTTTTTCAATAATTGGTATTAACGTCTTCTCAAATGGTTGCAATGCTATCATCCTCGGTTCAGGTATCGTAATAGTCGAAACTTGATTAAGCGGCGTAGCTGTTCCATAGTAATCAACTTGAATAGAATTCAACAAATCAGGATTGGCACGTCCAGTTCTAACTTTAAGTAGTTCTGATTTTGCGTGATCTACCGCTTGATCCATTTTTTGATTTGTATCTTTTTTTATTTCTTCAAACATATCTTATTTTGAAATTAGTGTTCCTATATCTTGTCCTAGTAAAATATTTTTTAAATTGCCTTTACCATTTACATCAAAAACTCTGATCGGCAGCGTATTTTCCTTGCATAAAGTAATAGCTGTCATATCCATAACACGAAGGTTTTTTCCAATTACATCAGAATAATTAATTTTATTGAATTGCTTAGCATCGCTGTGCAATTCAGGGTCTTTATCAAATACACCATTCACCTTGGTTCCTTTTAATAAAACCTCTGCTTTAAGCTCTGTTGCTCTAAGAGCAGCTGCTGTATCTGTTGTAAAATATGGATTACCGGTACCTCCAGCAACTATAACTACTCTGTTTTTTTCAAGGTGCCTAAGAGCTCTTCTTCGTATATAAGGTTCAGAAATTTGAGAAACAGTTATGGCAGAAAGCGTTCTAGTTTGAACATTTAATTTCTCAAGTGCATCTTGAATGCTAATTGCATTCATTATAGTAGCTAACATTCCTAGATAATCACCAGTAACTCTTTCCATCCCTTTACTTGCAGCTTTTATACCTCTAAAAATATTTCCAGCACCAATCACTAATGCTATTCCTATACCCATTTGATGAACAGCCTTTATCTCATTAGCAAGCTCTGAGGCTTTTGAGGGGTCAATGCCATATGATTGATGTCCAGCCAACACCTCTCCACTTAATTTTAATAAAACTCGAGAGTATGCAGGTTGAGACATGAGAAACTAAATTTCTAGTCTGGTCAAATTATTCGCCAATTGCATAGCGTATAAAGCGATTTATAACGATATTTTCACCGAGCGTCGAAACGGCTTCTGTAAGTAAATCAGAAACTTTTCTTTCAGAATCTTTGATATATTGCTGTTCAATTAAACAGGATTCAGCATAAAACTTTTCTACTTTACCTTCAACCATTTTTTCAATGATATTATCTGGTTTTCCAGATTCTTTAGCTTGATCCATAAAAATATCTTTTTCCCTATTAAGAACTGCAGGATCCATATCATCGCGTGAAACTGAGCTTGGATTTGTTGCAGCAATTTGCATCGCTAAATTGTGAGCTAAATCATTAAAACCTTCAGTTTTCGCAACAAAATCAGTTTCACAATTTAATTCTAGAAGCACGCCTAATTTGCCTCCGTGATGGATGTAAGAAAAAACTAAGCCTTCTTTCGTTGTACGTTGCCCTTTTTTTTCAGCCTTAGCAACTCCAGTTTTTCGTAAATGATCAACCGCTTTTTCTAGGTCGCCATTAGTCTCTAAAAGTGCTTTTTTACAGTCCATCATTCCAGCGCCCGTTCTTTCCCTTAAAGTTTTTACAGTTTTTGCATTAATAGACATATATGTTTCCTAGAAATTAAAAAATAAATTAAAAAACTATTCAGCGTCTTTTTTTGATGCTGCTTCAAGCTGTTCAGGAGCACCATCTTTATGTCTAGCGGGTAAATCTTTTTTTGTGACCCCTACTTTTTCAGGCTGATTATCAGGATTTTTAGATTTTTTTGCTGATGAATCAATTATTGCATTTGCAAGAGCAGCCATAATTAATTGGATTGTACGAATAGAATCATCGTTGGCTGGAATTGGATAATTTATGAGTGTAGGGTCTGTGTTTGAATCTACGATGGCAATAATAGGAATCCCAAGTCTTCCAGCTTCTGCTACAGCAGTACTCTCCAATTTTGTATCAACAATTATTACAGCGTCTGGTAAGCGGCGCATATCTTTAATACCTCTATGCTGATCTGATAGTTTTATCCTCTCTCTGTTGAGCATCTGTACTTCTTTTTTTGTTTGATTTTCGTAAATCAAAGAGCCTTCTTTTTCTAACAAATGTAAACGCTTTATACTTTTTTTAATTGTTGTGAAATTGGTCAATGTTCCACCTAGCCATCTCTCAACAACGTAAAACATCGAACACCTATCTGCTTCCTGCTGAACAATATCTCTGGCTTGTTTTTTAGTGCCAACAAATAGAAAAACTCCACCTTTTTTTGATTTAGATTTTATAAAATTTGTAGCTTTATCTAAGCAGCGGAGAGTCTCTTCGAGGTTAATTATGTGAATACCATTTTTTTCCATTAGGACGTAAGGCTTAAAATTCGGATCCCACTTGCGAGTTACGTGTCCAAAGTGAGCACCTGTACCCAATAAATCTTCAAATTTTATTTTAGACATATATTTATTCTTTTATCGTTTAGAAAATTGAAATTTTTTACGAGCACCTGGCTGGCCATATTTTTTTCTTTCGACTTCACGAGCATCCCTTGTAAGGAAACCTGCTTGCTTGAGTGCAGGTCGAAAATCTGAGCTAACCTCATTAAGTCCTCGCGCTATTCCAAGTCTTATTGCAGAGGCTTGGCCACTTAATCCTCCTCCTTTGACATTTACCCTAATATCATAAGAATTTCTTTGATCAGTTAAATCTAATGGCTGAGTAACTACAATTGCTAAACTCTCCCTACATAGGTAATCTTTAAATGGTCTACCGTTAACTATTATCTCACCCTTACCAGGAATCATATTGACTCTTGCAACAGAATCTTTTCTACGCCCTATTGCTTTATAAATTGCAACTGACATTAAATATTTAGCTCTTTAGGTTGCTGTGCTTCATGTGGATGCTCAGGTCCAGTATAAACTTTTAGATGTTTAATAATGGCTCTGCCAAGCTTGTTTTTTGGAAGCATTCCCCATACTGCTTTCTCAACAATTCGTTCTGGCTTAGTTCTTCTCATATGATCTAGCTTGGTAAAAGTTGTTGATCCAATGTAACCTGAGTGCTTAAAGTAGGTTTTATTACTTTCTTTATTACCAGTAACACCAATTTTTTCTGCATTTACAACTACCACAAAATCTCCCATATCCATGTGAGGAGTAAAGGATGGTTTATGCTTTCCTCTGAGAACCTTTGCAACTTCGCTTGCAAAGCGCCCTAAGGTTTTTCCTTCAGCATTGGCAATGTACCATTCTTTGCTTATTTCGCTGGCTTTAAGTGATTTTGTCTTCATTGTTTTAACTTAGATTATAGCCGACAATATTATACTTTATTTCGTGTTATAGTCAACTTTTAATTAATCTAGCCTAGCGATATGCCCTTTTACAATTGTTGCTTTAACTCTACCTTTGAGTCTTTGATTTATAAAAGGCGAATTATGAGACTTAGAGAAAATATTCTCGCTTGAGAAACTCCATTCTAAATCTGGATCAAAAATAGCTATTTCAGCATTTGAGCCTAACTTAAAAAGATCTTGATCCATCTTCATTACTTTTCGTGGATTTACCGTTAAACGTTTAATTAGTGAGATTAAATCCATTTTGTTATCATGAACTAAAATTTTATTGACTGCCCCAAAGCATGATTCAAGACCTATCATTCCAAATGGTGCAATATCAAAAGTTCCTTCTTTTTCTTCAATGGTGTGTGGCGCATGGTCAGTTGCTATACAATCTATTGTTCCACTCTTTACTGCTTCAATTAGGGCTTTTTTATCCTTTTTAGATCTAATTGGAGGAGCAACTTTTAGATTTGTATTATAGGATACAAGATCTTCATCGGTAAAAAATAAATGATGCGCTGTTACTTCAGCGGATATTTTTTCGCTTTTCTTTTTTAAGGCCTTTATGTGCTCAACAGATCTGAATGAACTTACATGTGGAACGTGAAGCCTCGCACCAGCATGAACGGCTATTTCTAAATCTCTGTGTACCATACTTGATTCAGTAATACCAGGACTTGAAGGTAGACCAAGATTTGTTGAAACTTTACCCATATGCATTACTCCATCGCATTTTAAACATTCGTCCTCTGCGTGGTTAATGATAGGTATGTCAAACATGCTTGAGTAATCAAGCGCGTTTTGCATTACTTTTGCGTCACCTATTGGTACTCCATCATCGCTGAATGCTATTGCACCCTCATTAATCATAGCTCCCATTTCGGTAATCTCTTTACCTTTTTGGGATTTAGTAACAGCGCCAATAGGAAAAATATTTATAGGGCATTCTTCAGATCTATTTATAATATATCTGGTTAATTCGGGAGTATCGATAGGGGGATCTGTGTTTGGCATGGCACATACCCCAGTAAAGCCTCCAGCTAGAGCTGCTAATGATCCAGAATTTAAGTCTTCCTTATCCTCTCCTCCTGGCTCACGAAAATGAACATGGGCATCAAAAAATCCATGAGTAATCATAAGATTATCACATTCTACAACCTCTGAGTTTTTGGGAGCAGATATTTTTCCAATTTGTTTTATTTTGCCATTTTCTATATGAACATCTGCTTTTTTCTCTGTTTCATTAAATGGGTCAAGTACAGTACCATTTATTAATATCTGATTTTTTTTGAGTTTGGAAATATTCATTTAATCGGATTCCTCAGCAGGTTTTCCCCCAAGCAATAAGTAGAGAATGGACATTCTTGAAGCTACGCCATTTAAGACTTGATCTAAAATTATAGCTTGATCACTATCGACTACTGAGCTATCAATTTCAACGCCCCTATTTACTGGTCCAGGGTGCATTACTACTATTTCTTTTTTATGTTTTAACATACGCTCATTAGTTATGCTAAAAAGATCACGATACTCTCTAACAGATGGTAGGAGACCTCCTTGCATTCTCTCTCTTTGAATTCTTAGAACATTCAATGCGTCAGCCCATTCAATTACCTCATCAACATTATAGCTTATTTTAACTCCTAAATCTTCTGCGTATTTAGGAATCAATGTAGAAGGTCCACATAGCGTAACTTCAGCGCCCATTGTTTTCAATCCATAGATGTTACTCAAAGCAACCCTACTATGCATAATATCACCGATTATCGCGATTTTTAACCCTTTTAAATACCCAAACTTTTCATGGAGACTCATCATATCAAGAATAGCCTGCGTTGGATGTTCATGGGTACCGTCTCCAGCATTTATTACTACCGCATCAATATAATTGGTTAATTGAAGGGGTGAGCCTGGGGTGGGATGTCTCATAACAGCCGCATCTATTTTCATAGATTCGATGTTTTGTACGGTATCCTTGAAGGATTCACCTTTTTTTAAGCTTGAGGTAGAGGCTGAAAAATTCACAGTGTCAGCACTTAATCTTTTTTGTGCAAGCTCAAAACTAATTCTTGTGCGCGTGGAATTTTCAAAAAAAAGATTAACAATAGTTTTTCCCTTCAATGAAGGAACTTTCTTTATTGGCCTATTAAGGATTTCTTTAAATTTATACGCCGTGTCAATAATTGTTTGAATATCTTCACCTGGGTAGTCCTTGAGACCTAAAAGATGAATGTGTTTCATTTTGCATCCTTGTAATTAATAAGGCTAACGCTATCATTTTTATCAATTTCTTCAAGCTCAACTTTTACATGCTCACCTTCATGGGTAGGAATATTTGCACCTATGAAATCTGCTTTAATTGGCACTTCACGATGACCTCGATCAACTAAAACAGCTAGCTGAATTTTGCTTGGCCTACCAAAAGAATTTAATTCGTCTAGTGCCGCACGTATTGTCCTTCCAGTATATAATACATCATCAATAAGAATTAAAATTTTATCGTTTATATTTCCAATAATACTAGTTCCCTTCACCTGCGGTACCACCAACCTTTCTCTGAAATCATCTCGATGGAAAGTAATGTCCAGTGAGCCAACTTGTATATCCTTACTTGTTATTTTCTCTATTTGCGATTTTATTCGCATTGCTAGGGGTTCACCCCTAGAAAGTATACCAACAAGAAAAATACTGCTCACATCGGTATTTTTCTCAATTATCTCATGCGAAATGCGGGTTATTTTGCGATTGACATCACCCGAATCAAGTATCTTTATTTTTTTAAATTTTGACATAAAATGTCTCGATAAGAAATTATCGACTGAAAGGAAATATAATAAGTTTTCAACTCTTACATTCTCTCAGGAATAGCTTAAAGAGCGAATAAATATATTAAATAATCAATTTAAATAAAAATGATTTATTTGATGAAAGGCAAAATCTTCTTTATGATTCGACTAGTAATGATCCCCGAATCCATATCAATGATAAGGTTCATACTTTCTTTTTTAAACCATTTAATTTGCCTAACAGCATACTGATAAGTTTTTGTATTAATTTCTGATTCTAAGCTTTCAAGGCTAATATTGTTATTCAGGTATGAAACAATTTGACGATATCCTATCGAATCGAGGGGGTGCAGATTAATCCCTGGATATTTTTCAATTAAATTTTTTACTTCATCTATCCACCCATTTTTAAGCATCCTTGCTGTTCTTTTTGAAATTCTATCTCTAAGTATACTTCTATCCCAATTTAGGTAGATCGAAAAAAGATTTAAATTAGAAGTAGGTTTAATTTTTTGGTTTTTAAAATGCTCTGAAGGGGGTTTTCCAGTTCCTTCATATATTTCTAATGCTCTTATGAGCCTTTTTCTGTTGTTGATGTGAACATGTATGTAATATTCAGGATCAATTTTTTTGAGTGTGTTCATCATTTCCTGCGCATTACCGCCATCGTATTGATCTTCAAGGTTTTTTCTTATTTTTAATTCAGATTTACTCTGATCAAAAATTCCACTATTCAAAGCTCTAAAATACAACCCAGCTCCACCGCATAGTATTGGTATTTTATCTCTAGACTTTATCTGCTCAATACAAGAATGAACGAGCTTTGCGTAATCTCCAGCGTTAACTGCTTCTGTAACAGATTTGCCTCCAATAAGATGATGCGGTACGTCTTCCATTTCTTTTTTAGTGGGCTGAGCGGTTCCAATAGGAATATTATCGTAAATTTGTCTTGAATCTAAACCAATGACTTCGCCTTCAACTTTTTTGGCTAAATTAATTGCTAAATCAGTTTTTCCGCTCGCAGTTGGAGCTAAAATGGTGGGTATTGGTTCAATCAAAAAAATTCATTCACATTTTTAGGATAGGATGTCTAATTCAAAATTTTTCTTTAATCTCATTTATTGGTATCTGAATGATTGAAGATCTACCTTGCGGGCAAATAAAGGGATCTTTTGTACCAAAAAGGCGATTTACAATCTCTACCATTTCATTATCATCCAAACTGTCTCCGTGTTTTATGCAGGCTTGGCTAGAAAAACTTAGTGCTATAGCTTTTTCTTTTGACATGTTATTTTTTATTAAGGACATAAATTTTTTTAATATTTTACTAATTATTTCAGCCTCATTTCCTCGCAACATGTCTGTTGGAATAGATTCTAAAACTACGCTATCAGTTTCATTTTTTATTAAATCAAATCCGATCCTGTTTAAAAAAGGAAGTGCGTCTAATAAATTATAATAATCCTCAGAAGAAAACTTCAATTCAACAGGAAATAATAGAGTCTGTGACAATGGAAAGCTTGTGGATGGGTTTTGCAGCAAACTTACAGCTCTTTCATAAAGAATGCGCTGGTGTGCAAGTTTTTGATCAATAATCACAATACCTGATTCAACAGGTGATACGATATAGGTATTGTTCAATTGCCAGATTTTATTTATATCAATATTATCAGAATAATTGTTTTTTTGGGATGCTAGTTCTGATACATACTGCTTTGCCCTATCAACGGCATCTAAAAAATTTTCAGTCACAATGACGCCATTACTTTATGAACATTGTCAATTATTAGCTTATAAGATTTTTCAATTTTCTTTTTTTTACTTTTAAGATCCTCGCTTATTCTATTTCTAAGATTTTTATTTTCAATTGCAGGCATATTAATTAAAACATTCAAAGATGCGCCTTTAAATCCAGCATAGGCTGATTCAACAGCAACACCAATATCGCTTACTGAATTCGGATTTCCCTTTAAACTTAAAGTAATGCAAAGATCTACAACATCAGCACATAAAGAAGCTATGAGAAAAGGTGTTTCGAAAGCATGTTCGTTTGCATTTTTAAGCGCAATATTTTTAAGCCTAGCTTCTTCGTCGGTTTTTGCAGACAATTTATTAGAATCCATTATTGCATTAAATGCATTAGTATCTTCATCGACTAGTGCAGCAAGCTTATCTTTGATTAATTGCGCTTTTTTACCCAAGTCATTCATTTCACCTCTCAAATCAAAAAAATCTTTTTTATAATACGTTAATGAAGCGACCATAGAGCAAAGAGAAGCGCCGGTCGATCCAAGTAGCGCTGAAACAGATCCACCTCCTGGGGCAGGACTTTTACTAGAAACCTCATCTAAAAAATCTGAAGTAGATAAATCGACCAATTTATTTACTTCATCGCTGATAGCATATTCGATAATCTTTTTATTTGGATCAAAAGAGCCTAAATCATTAAGACCTAATGATTGAACGGCGCATTCAATTATTTCATTCTCTGGAATCCCTTCGAAAGAATTTTGTTTGCGTAAGTAGTGTTTGCCAGTCAAAATAATAGCATCTAATGGTACAAGCCCAACAAGTTCGCTGCCTGTTACCCTCACACCGCGTTCGTAAGCAAGTTTACAAGCTGCATCAAAAACATCATAAATAGATGATGTTTTGTAATTATTTAAGTTGATAGAAATTTGAGCGCACTTATACTCTTCAATATACCAGCCAACAGCTTTAACATCCTTGAAAATCCCTTTAATCTTTACAGGCGAACCATCTCTGTTTCTAACGATATCACCATCTAAAAGGTTTGGCGATTTAGGGTTGGGGTTACGCTTACTTCTGCCTTTTTCTCTAAGTTCAAATGCTATGTCTGTTGCGAGGCGCTGATCAGCTGTGTTTAAGTTAATGTTGTATGCAATTAAAAAATTTCTAACACCAATCGCAGTTGCTCCAGATTTTGGATTAAAGTCTATTGGCCCGTAATCTGGTTTCCAGTCATTGCTCTTTAGCTTTTTCGAAAGCCCTTCGTATTCGCCAAATCTAATATCAGCTAAATTGACTCGTAATGGGCTAGAGGCTGACTTTTCATAAAGGTATATTGGTATTGAAAGTTCATCGCCTACTTTTTTAGCCAGACGTCGGGATAAATCTATACATTCTTCATCAGTAACTCCAGAAATTGGAATTAGAGGACATACGTCGGTCGCCCCCATTCTAGAGTGGGTTCCGCTATGCTTAGACATGTCAATTAAATCTGCAGATGTTTTAATGGAATTAAAAGCTGCTTCTTCTACGGCTTCGGGGCTTCCAACAAAAGTTACTACAGTTCTGTTCGTATCTTTACCGGAATCAACTCCTAAAAGTGAAACTCCATCGACTTTCTTAATTGAGTCAGTGATTGCTGAAATTATATTGTTATTTCTACCTTCACTAAAATTTGGAACGCATTCAACAAGCCTCATTTTGCTGCCTGAGAAATTTGTAATAGGTAATTTATTAAAAAAATAACTACAACTAGAGATAATGCTGTACTAAGAATTGAGCGCTTATATCTTCTAGAGGGAACAATTTTTTTGAATAATCTTCTCACTTACATGCCTGCAAAAAGGAACATAAAAAAATTGACAAATGGACTCATAAATGCCCATATTATTGAAACCCCTGTGAACATGCCAAAAAGAATTAGACCCATTAAAATCTGAGGTCCATACATCTGTAATTGCATTACTAGCTGAGGATTTCTTCGAATCATTATTCCTGAAAAAATCTGCGATCCATCTAAAGGAGGTATTGGAATCATATTAAAAACAGCTAAAGAAATATTTATTTGTGTAAATAAAATCAACATCGATGTTAAAGGTCCAACATACCCGGTTAATCTAATTAAAATCCCGCCTATTAGTGCTAAAAAAAGATTTGAAGCAGGACCAGCAAAAGCAATTTTCATCATATCTTCTCTGGGATTTGCTAAATAACGAGAATCAACTGGTACAGGTTTAGCCCAACCAAATCCAACAAATAAAATCATCATTGATCCGAAAGGATCAAGATGTGCAATTGGATTAAGTGTTAATCTTCCTTGATTTTTTGCAGTAGGGTCACCGAGCTTATAAGCAACCCATCCATGAGAGAACTCGTGAAATACCAAAGCAAACAGCAAAACAGGTATTAGTAGTACTAAAACCTCTGGTGGGAGTCGAAATAGCATCAGTCAAATCTCGGATGAAATGTCCTGTGGACTTCTTTTAAGTGCTCTTTATCTAGGTGGGTATAAATCTGAGTGGTGGAAATATCAGCATGCCCAAGCATTTCTTGAACAGATCGCAAGTCTGCACCTCCTTCAAGTAAGTGCGTTGCGAATGAGTGTCTTAAAGTATGGGGGCTAATTTCTTTATTTATTTCTGCAATGTTTGCCCATTTTTTTAGAAGAATCCATATCATCATTCTGGTAAGTTTTTTTCCGTTTCTGCTTAAAAATAGCTCTGCTGTCTTAGGGTCTTTTTCAGAAAAAGAAGGTCTTTCTTTTTTGATATAATCTTTAAGATTTTTTCTTGCCATAGGTCCAATAGGCACGAATCTTTGTTTTCCACCTTTGCCATCAACCCGAATCATTTCTGAATCCCATAGAATATTTGCTAATTTAAAATTGCACAACTCAGTTACACGTAGACCGCAGGAATACATCATCTCAAATATGGCTACATCGCGCATTGACATTGGAGCTTTTTTTGGAATGAAATGCAAAATTTTATCAATCTCTTCTACGGTAAGTATGCTTGGGAGTTTTTTTGCAACTTTGGGTGTATCAATAGATAAAACAGGATTATTATCAATTCTGCCTTCCGATAGTAAAAAATTATGATACGTTCTTATACAAGAAATAGCTCGCTTTATGGAATTCGCAGACATGTTTTCAGCATTCAAAAATCTTACATATGCTCGTAAATTTCTCTCTTTAACTAAAGCAATATCATCTAATCTTTGTCGTCTTAACATGAAGGAATGGTATTTTACAAGGTCTCTCTTATATGAGGACAAAGAATTATCAGCCAACCCTTTTTCAATTTTCAATATTTTGATAAAATCTTTTATAAATTCGCGCATACGCTTAAATATTTTGCTCTATATTTTCACATAATATGTGTTCAATTAGAAGGTGGCACTCTTGGATACGCTGGGTATCATCAGATGGAACTGAGATTAAAACGTCACCCTTATTTTTCATCTTACCCTGTGAACCTCCAGTTAAAATTATGCTTTGAATTCCAGCTTCTTTTGCAGTTTCTAAAGCTTTTAAGACGTTTTTTGAGTTACCACTTGTTGAGATAGCAATAAGAATATCACCAGAGGATCCCAGTCCTTCAATTTGTCGTGAGAAAATATGATCATAATTAGTATCATTTGCCCATGCGGTAATAAATGAAGTGTCAGTGGTAAGCGCAATTGAAGCTATTGGTTTTCTTTTATGGCTCCTCAAGCCACCCATTAATTCAGCAGCCATATGTTGAGCATCTGCTGCAGAACCACCGTTTCCACACCACAGTATTTTATTGCCATTTCTAATAGATTCGAGCATTATTTCTGATGCGCGAACAATATCATCTATACACGTATCAAGCATACTTAATTTAGTTTTAGCGCTATCTCTAATAATTTTACGAAAATCAAGCATTATTCTATAAACTCCTTGTAGTCCTCATTAGACAACAAATTATTATACTCATTAAGACTATCTACAGATACTTTAATTATCCATCCAGAGCCATAAGGATCAGAGTTAATAAGATCAGGGCTTTCTTCGAGTTCATTATTAATTTCTACAATTTTACCCGAAACTGGAGCAAAGAGATCAGCAACAGTTTTTACAGCTTCAACTACACCAAATGTATCATCCTGATTTATATTGCTTTCCAATTCAGGTAACTCTACAAATACAATATCACCAAGCTGTCCTTGCGCATGGTCAGTTATTCCGATTGTAGCTATATTGTTATCAATTACTACCCATTCGTGCTCTTTCGTATATTTCAATTCATTTGGTATGCTCATTTATTTCTAATCCTTATTATATTTAAATGTTTTTAAAAAGTTGGTGTCAAAATTTCCAGACTGAAATTTTTCATCTTTCATAATAGCCTGGTGAAAAGGTATAGTAGTCTTAGGACCTTCAATAATTGTTTCTTCCAAGGCTCGCTCCATGCGATTAATAGCGGATTTTCTATCAGGTGAATGCACAATTAATTTTCCTAACAATGAATCATAATACGGAGGTATCTCGTAACCTGCATAAACATGGGAATCAACTCGAACTCCTTTACCTCCTGGCATATGAAAACTTGAAATAGGAATGGCTGAAGGAGTAAAATTTTTGTCAGGATCTTCAGCATTAATCCTACATTCAATTGAATGCCCTCTGAGCTTCATTTTGTATAAATAATCTGGGAACCTATCTCCCGAGTGTGTTCTAATTTGCCACTTAATTAAATCTGCACCAGTCACCATCTCAGTTATTGGATGCTCTACCTGAATACGGGTGTTCATTTCCATAAAATAAAAATCTTTATTTTTATCTAATAAGAATTCAACAGTTCCTACGCCGATATATCCAACAGCTTTGGCTCCAGCAATAGCAGCCTCACCCATTTTTTTTCTTAAATCCTCATTTACAGCAGGTGAAGGTGATTCCTCTACTAGTTTTTGATATCTTCTTTGAATTGAGCATTCGCGCTCGCCTAAGCTTGCTACATTTCCGAATGCATCTGCTAAGATCTGAATTTCAATGTGTCTAGGGTTTTCAACAAATTTCTCAATATACATATCACCATTATTAAATGCACTTCGAGCCTCGGAGCTTGCTGTCGTAAAAGCATTTTCAATTTCAGACTCTTTATGCACTAAGCGCATGCCCCTACCACCGCCACCAGCGGAAGCCTTGAGCATAACAGGATATCCAATGTCATTTGCAATTCGCCGAGCTTCGCTAGGGTTTGATAAAATTCCTTCGTTACCTGGAATAACTGGAACTCCAGCTGATTTCATAGTCTTTTTAGCTTCAGATTTATCTCCCATTGCATTTATTATGTCTGGCTTTGGCCCTATAAATGCGAAATTATTTTCACCGCAAATTTGAGAAAAATCTGCATTTTCAGATAAAAAACCATAACCAGGGTGAATGGCATCAGAATTTGTTATTTCACCAGCTGAAATAATACTAGGGATGCTTAAGTAAGACTCGCTGCTTTGAGGCGGGCCAATACAAACAGCTTCATCGGCAAATTTTGTATGCAGCGAGCTTTTGTCAGCTGTAGAATAAACAGCTACTGATTTTATCTCTAATTCGTGACATGCACGAATAATTCGCAGGGCGATTTCACCGCGATTGGCAATTAGTATTTTTTTATACATTTTAAGAAGGGTTAATCTTAAATAAGGGCTGATTGTATTCTACAGGGGCACCATTTTTTATCAGTATTTCAGAAATAACTCCATTGCTTTCTGCTTCAATCTCATTCATAATTTTCATTGCTTCAATAATGCATAGCGTTTGACCCTTTTTTACGACATCTCCAGCTTTTACAAATGATTCAGCTTCTGGAGAAGGAGCAGAGTAGAATGTCCCAGGCATAGGTGATAATATTTGATTATGATTAGTGATTTCAGGGCTTGTAGATATTTCATCCTTAGGCGAGGCAGTAGAATTAATTTGTGTTGAATTATCTGAATCACTGCTTAATTTTTGGTCAACAACGTTAATTCCAGGGGATTTTACTACTCGATATTTTTTTCCCCAAAAATTGATATCTATTTCGTTGACATCGCTATTCTCTAATATGTATATAATTTCTTTTAACTTATCTTGCCACATAGTTTTCTCTAAATGTTGTTATGTATAATCCTAAGAAGATACGATTAACTTTTCACACGTTCAATATATTCTCCGGAACGAGTATCTATTTTCAGCAGATCATCAGTATCAATAAAAAGAGGGACTTGAAGACTATATCCTGTTTCAACCGTTGCAGGTTTAGTGGCTCCAGTAGCCGTATTTCCTTTAACACCCGGCTCAGTATCTGTTACGCTTAATTCAACATGCGCTGGCAGCCTGACATCTAAAATATCAACTCCATCAAACAACAGATCAACGTTCATTCCTGGTTTTAGAAAATTCTTATTATTATTTACATTTTCATTTGGAATATTGAATTGTTCGTAGGTTGTGTTATCCATAAAAATAAATGAATCAGAGTCATTATACAAAAATTGCATTTCTTTAGCTTCAATTTTTAAAAATTCAAGCTTTACTCCGGCATTAAATGTTTCATCGATGATTTTTCCAGAGGAAATATCTTTTAACTTTGTTCTTACGAATGCAGGCCCTTTACCAGGCTTAACATGCAAAAATTCAACAACTTTCATACGTTTATTTTTATGAAAAATTACAGAACCATTTTTTATGTCAGATGTGTTAGCCATTTTGTCTCCCTATAGCTATGAAATTTATAACTTAATTTTCTTTTTTTATAATTTTTTACTAATCAGCTAAGACTAATAATTTACTAGATGTTTGCTTTACAAAAGCAATTGAACGCTCAAGGAATTTAATGCACTGATCATCTACTATATCATATTTTGCATATTTTACCAAATCTGCATTTCGAAAAATTGAAACTAAATCAATAACTTCATTATCATCAAAGGGAAGTATAGAACTATTTTGATTTATCTCTTCTGTGGTCATTTCAAGAGCTCTCACAAAAAAACTATTTTCAATGTATTCACGCAAAATAAATGATATCTCAACAAAGAATTCTTTTTTATGCTGCTTGCTTGAAATATCAGACTTCTTCAATCTTTTTAGCTTTTTTAAAGCTGCGTCATAGGGTTTTTGGTTATTCTGAGGATTTTCAAGTATTAAATCTTCTTTTATTCTTTTTCTCCATAGCAAAAAAATTACAAAACCAATTAAAATCAAAAGAATAATTTTAATTACAAGTTTTAAGTTCTCATATGATTGAACCTCTACGGGGCCTTTTATAGGTATAATATCATCTGAAAGCGCGCTTAGGCTTAGGTTTTTTTCTTTGACCGAAATAACATTTACCCAAATTGAATCTGAATTAATTGTTGAGATGATTGAGCTATCTTCGCCCATAATATTGATGCCAATTTCAGGAATGGCCATCCTCCCAGTATCCCAAAAAACCAATTCAAATATCGCATCAAAATATTTTTTTTTAGCATTAAAAGTAGAGCTTTTAAGTTGCATATTATCACTGAAGTATGTCTTTTGAAACTCAATGGTATTTGAATCTGGATGACTTATGCCAATGTTTAAAATAACAGGCTCACCAATTGTAGTTTGAAGAGTGTCGATATCTATAGATAAAGCTATAGAATTATTTGATTTTTCATTTACGCATGCAAATAAAAATAAGATAGTGAGCAGTATGGGATTTTTAGCTATGGTCTTTTTTCTCTTTTTTTAAAAAAGCTCATCAACGGTTCAACGTAGTCTTGGCTAATACATACATTAACTACATCGAAATTATTTTTTTTAGATTTATTATTAAAATTTTTCCAGTTATCAGAAATTAATTTTTCAGAAATGCTTCTATCTTTTTTAGATGTAGTATCAATCCAATATTCTTCATTTAATTCTGGGTCAAGAATTTTTACCAGCCCAATATCAGGTATTCTCTCTTCAGCTGGATCAGAAATACGAATACCAATTAAATCATGCTTCTTGTTTGCTAACTTCAAAGACTTCCAATAGTCATCATCTAAAAAATCAGATATTAAAAATACTACAGATTTTCTTGAAGCGACATTCATTAGAAAATCTAATGCGGTTTCAATGGAGGTTCCATTATTTGAAGGCTTATGAAATAATATTTCACGAATCAATCGTAAAATGTGGGATTTATTTTTTTTTGGAGGGATATATTTTTCAACTTTGGAGCTAAACAAAATTAAACCAACCTTATCCTGATTATTTATTGCAGAGAAACCTAAAACCGATGCTAGTTCTGCTGAAATGTCAGATTTAAGATAATTTAGAGTACCAAATCCACCAGAAGAACTTATATCAACTAAAACATATACTGTAAGCTCTCTCTCTTCCTCAAAAACTTTGACAAATGGTGCATTATTTCTAGCTGTTACATTCCAATCAATCATCCTTATATCATCACCGGGAAAATACTCTCTTACTTCTGAAAAAGTCATACCTTGCCCTTTAAACACAGAATGATACTCTCCCCCAAAAAGATCATTAACTAATCCTTTTGTTCTTATTTCAATGTGTTTAACCTTTTGAAGTATTCTTTTTGGAATCATAGTCTTTCAACAAAAAGGGCTATGGTATTTCAATAGAATCAAATAGTCTTTGTATGATATCTTCAGATGAAATTTCTTCTGCTTCAGCTTCATAACTAAGAATGATCCTATGTCTCAAAACATCTTTTCCTATGAATCTGACATCTTCAGGTGTGATATAGCCTCTTCCTTCAAGGAAAGCGCGAGCCTTAGAAGCCAGAATCAAACTAATAGAAGCTCTGGGGCTAGCACCATTTTCAATCAGATGAGAGAGGTCCGGGAGATTGTAATTAGAAGGGTTTCTAGTGCAAAAAACAAGATTCAATATATACTCTTCAACTTTTTCATCTACATATATATCATTAATTGATTGTTGCGCTTTTGTTATCGCAGTAGCTTTGATTTTAGACTTTTTAATTTTGATAGGTTCGGTTCTAGCTGATGATCTTATAATTTGTCGTTCTTCATCCTTGTTTGGATAATCAACTTTTAACTTCATCATAAATCGATCAACCTGCGCCTCAGGAAGAGTATAAGTCCCCTCTTGCTCGATTGGATTTTGAGTAGCTAACACTAAAAAAGGTTTTCCAAGCTTAAAGGTAGATTCACCAATAGTAACTTGTCTTTCTTGCATAGCTTCCAATAAAGCGCTCTGTACTTTAGATGGGGCTCTATTTATTTCATCAGCTAGAATTATGTTAGAAAAAATAGGGCCTTTTTTTGTTTCAAAGCCGCTGGTTTTCTGATTGAAAATCAATGTACCAATTAAATCTGCTGGTAGCATGTCAGGAGTAAACTGGATTCTTTGAAAACTAGTGTTTATAGAGCTCGCTAAGGTATTCACTGTAAGAGTTTTTGCTAACCCAGGTACTCCCTCAAGCAATAGATGGCCATTGGCAAGCATGCCAATAAGTATCTTATCAATTAATTCATGTTGTCCTACTATAACTTCAGCAATTGAATCTCGAAGGGAGGGAACAAATTTTGAATCTTTTGCAATTCTATCATTAATTTCTGATAAGCTAAACTTTTTCATTTCATTTTTTCTCAATTAAATGTTTTAATTCTGGGATTTCATTTATTCCTAAACCCAAATATTTTAGTTCAAATTTTACAGATTCGACCATTTCATGATTAGGATATTTATCTATAAAATTTTTATAAATAATACTGGCTGAATCATGATTCATAAGTTCATTAGCATGAATATATCCTTGCATAAAAATGGAAAAAGGGGCCTTATTATTTTCTGGAAAGGCTGCGGAAAATTTTCTGTATTCGCCAATCGATTTAGAGAAGTCTTGAAGATCTCTGTAATATATTTCTGCAATAAGATATTGAGCATCTGGCGCTTTAGCATCATCGGAGAACTTGGTTATAATTTTTTTCAACAGTTTAATTGCTTCTTCTGGATTACCATTATTTCGGAATGTTTCAGCTTCGAGATAATACTCATTAGCAGTCATAAAAAGATCGCAAGAGCTTATAAAGCAAAGTAATAATATTATATGACTAGTTTTTTTCATTAAAGTTAGCTTTTTGATGTTAAAATTTAAATAATCGCTGCATTTCATCAAAATTGGAATTATTATAAAATAATATGACTAGAATGCATAAAGAAAACCCAACTGAATTTGATATATTTTAGGATCAATTGAGTCACGAGCAAGATCTATCCTTAATGGACCAACCGGAAGATTCAATGTTAACGCTAAACCATAATTCCATACAAGGTTATCAATATTTATGTTTTCTGAATTTTCATAAATATTTCCTCCATCTATAAATAATACACCACCAAATTCCCATAAAAGAGGAAATCTCAGCTCTACGTTTGTCAAAACCATCATTTCTTTTCCAGATGGTATATTGCTATCCTCATCGGCTTCATCAATATTCCCATCTCCATCATTGTCATAGTTATCATTGCTGTAATTTAGTAAGCGTAAGGGGCGAATGGCTCTGAGTGTATTACTACCACCTAAATAAAATTTTTCAAAAAGAATAGTTTCGTATTGATCATATTCTTTTGACCACCCTGTAATCATACCCCCATTTATTCTCGAAGCAAGGGTAATATGCTTTAGAACTGTAATATAATTTCTAAGGTCTAAACTATATTTTATATACGATCTATTACCTCCAAGTGGACCGCCATAAGCATCTAAGCGAAAAATAGCCATATTCCCTTTTTTTGGATCTATGGGATTATCTCTATTGTCTTGATTGATATGAAATTTGAATTTTCTCTGTTCAATATCTTGACTAAATGCATCGGATTCATCAAACCTTTCAAAAGTTAATCCCAAATCAACAAACGAACGTTGGCGATTCCATCGAAAAATATTTGAATACTGAAGACCAAAACGTTTAACGTAAGGCCCATATTCATCGCCAAAGTTCTTAAATTGTTGAAAAAATAATTTTACTTGAGCTGGGAGCTTTATGGAAAAAGGTCTTTGGTTAGAGATTTTTATATCAAATCCCAGCCTTGGAAAAACAAACCCTTCTTCAGTTGGAACCACAACGCTTCCATCAGCCTCAAATCTATTCTTTGAGCCAAAAATCATTCGGTCAGTCCAATTTATAGAGCCACCTAACCCGACAAGTGATCGTACGCCGGGCACATATTCAATTTCGTCAAGACCAAATTCTACCGCAGTTTCACCAACATTTTTAAATTCTCTAAGCCTAACTTCAAGATTCACAAGTGAATCTTTACCTGAAATTGTATGAGCGATAATATTGACGGATGAAAAGAAGCCAAGCTGTAAAAGATTTCGTTTTGTTTTATCAATCTTTTTTTTATTAAAAATTTTGCCATTTTGAAATTCAATTTCTTTTTTAACAAATAGTGTGTCTATTCGCTCCGCACCTGATATCCATGAATCATTTATATAAACCTTTTTGCCTTCATCAACTTTTATAACAATTTGTACAGAATCTTGAATAGCTTGATCAATATCTATTATCGAGAATATTTTTCCTTTTTCTTGGAGTAAATCATCAATGATTGATAATTTTTTATTTATAATAATTGGATTGTAAGGTTGACCTTCTAGTAGCCCTAGACTCAGTAAGACATCATTATCGTCCAGTGAATTCAAACCTTCTATTTTCACATTTTTTAAAATGAATTGCCTTCCTTCATTGATTAAAAAAAAGATATCAACTTGGTTATTGTTAACATAAAATGAATCTTTTACAGTAGTTTCTAAAAAACCTTTTGAATTGTAATAATTTTTGATATTTATTGCATCGAGCTTCAGCAATCTCCTGTCAAAATCTATTGAACTAAACATCATAATTGATGGTGGCTTTAACTCAATCTGATCCTTTAATTCATCTGAATCAATCAGCTTGTTTCCCACAAAAGATACTTTATTGATTACGTTATTATTATTTTTTTGGGAAAAAGAAATTGATAAGAATAATAATGATATTATTAAATAATATTTTTTATACATACATCTCAGAATTAATATACTCTGCGAACGCGAAATTTCATTTGCACCTGACCGCTTTCATCTACATTTCCTATTACTGAGAAATTAGGATTTAATTTATATTCAACACCTACTTTGTTTTTATATGCTGCTTCTAACGAAAAAGATCTTTTGTAGCTTAAGCTAAAATTTTGATTTAATCTTGCATTAATACTGAATTCCTCTCCTTGATTAGGATTAAGAAGTTCTGACGCTCCTGATATTTGAACATCTTGAATGATCCCAGAAGATTTTAATCCAGTTGTTTTAATAAAGTTTTTTTCAAGCTGTCTTTCTAAGTACGCACCAAGTATTGTTTGAGCCTGAGTTCCAAGCCCCTCCGTAGAAAAACCTTCTTCAGATACCCTGGTGTTAAATGTTAATAATTGTAAAATATCGCTTTCAGAATATCCCTTATCGCTGTCAAATCTCCAATCCGGGTTATCAAATGGTCCAAAAACCCCGAGAAGTATTTCAGCGTCACCAATCTTTGTAGAAGCAGATAGCTCTAAAAAAGGATTAAATCCTTGACCATCAAATACCATTGAACCTTTTAAATTCTCAAAAACGTCACCTAAATAATAATAAATTTGACCTTCAATAAACTCAATTTCTCCAGAATAATTCCATTCGTCATCATATAATTTTGACATACCCAATTCTCCTGAAATTTTTGCATCAATTTGTGAATTTCGTATTGAAAAGGAATCTTCTATTGGAAATCTAATATTATAACTAGTTATAACCCTTCCTTCGTCTTCAATGTCTAGAGAAGATTCGCTACCTGCAAACTCTTTATAAATCGCTCCATTGTTAGCGCTAATTGTTCCAGATATATCAATAGTATCTTTACCAACAATATAAATTTCAAGGTCTGCAAAACTTTCAATGTCCTGATTTAAAGAACGATAAAAGATATTCTTGCCGGTTGTATTTATTGCATACCTTGGCTCAAAGAATTTGGTGAAATCAATACTTCCTGAAACATTTAAATTGCTTTTATCAATTCTCCTTCCATCGGAATTGTTTAATGATCCCACAAATGACTTAATGGATAGCTTATTATTTAACAAATCTGCCTTAGCATTTATTCCTTTAACGGGTTCGTCCATCAGAACAGTATAGATACTTGTTTCTGAAAGATTGATGAAGCCATTTCGATTTAAATTCTTTTTAGGGCCTTCAATATTAAACTCTACATCAATATCGCCAATAATAGAATCAATTTCAGATATATACGCTGAAATAAACTCAGCTGAACGAAAGGAGCCTTCGGATATAAGTTCTAATTCTGCATTTGGAGATACTTCTCTTGAGTTAGAAATAAAATCCAGATCAACTGGTATTTTCGCATTACCTTTTATTCGGTTTTTATAAAATTTTGAGGAAAAATTATCAAAAATCAGTTTTTTATTTTTATATATTCCACTGCCTATTACAGTTCCTAGCGAAAGCCTACCCCAAAAGGCATTGTCAATTTTTCCATTAAGGTAGTACTCCGTTTTTAAGGTATTGCCATCTATATCAAAAGATCCCGTGAATTGACCTTTAATTTGTGATAGATAATTATTTGAAATATTAGACATAAAAGATAGGTCAATATTTTTGTATTTAGAATATAGTTTGGTAGGCTGGGGTTTTAATCTATCAAACGGAAAAGGAATTTTTCCTGAAATGAAAAAGGTTGATTTGTTATCGTAGTTAAGAGATACGGTATCAATAGAAATGACTCCATCTCGATAAAAAGCATCAACTCGTAAATTGTTGAAAGGCTGATCCACTAAGAATCCTTCCTTAACGCTAAAATCAAACTTAACCATATCCAAATTTGTATCTTTCGGAAAATTAATCTCACCAAAAAAACTACCATTTATGTTTTCGCTTCCTTTTATTTTTAATAATGGTAGAATATCTGAGGTAACGTTTGAAAATTTTATTTTTCCTACAAATGGATTAGTTTCAAAATATCCCTCAATAACACCATCATCCACATGCAGCTCAAAAGGACTTATTTCCAATTTATTATTAGATAAATTCAACTGAAGTTGAGATGGATTGATAAGAAAATGGTTTTGATATGCAAGTTGAAATTTGTCTACTATTAAAATAGAGTCAGCACTAAACTTTCCATTAAACTGCATAAAATCATCATTATTTCTTAATTCAAATGACGATATGATTATCTCATTGCCATTCAATGAAAATTGACCATTCCCATTTTCAATTATAAAATCACTCCACAAACCCTCACTGAATTTTGTTTTTATAATCCCAGTCCTAAAATTATTTAAGTCTTCAAGCTGAGCATTAAGCTCAAAACTAGATAAGGAAATTTCATTGTATTCAAAATCGCTAATTGAGAGATCAACATCTACTGAAGTTTTCTCAAACATACCACCAATTTTCATTGAACCTGTAGCTTTACCGTTGGATAATGTATCGCTCCAGAAAAAATTTATCAGCGAGCTTGAGGCCTCCGTGAGGTCAGCTTCGAAATCAAGAATATTTTTATTGTAGTCAGCGCTGCCATTAATACTCACTAATGAACGATCTATTGAAAGTGTCACAGGATTAATAATTGTTAAGATAGAGTCAGAATATGAAATACCACCTGAAAAAGACGATGGCTCTTCGTTAAATCTAACCGACTCTGTTACATCAGCATTTATATCAAGAGATGTTATTAGCATGTCTCGAAAACTTCCATCTAATAATAAGTATCCAGATATACCAGTTTTCTGAGTTTTTAAGATCCATTCACTTAGATCTAAATTGTCAAGTTTTGCAATCCCATTAAATCTACCAGCTTCTTCTATAAGACCATTTAAAGATAAGCTGGCTTCCTTTCCTTGAAGGTCTAATCTGTTTAAGCGCACATACCCTGAGTCGCTTTTTAATTCAAAACTACCCTGCATACTTAATCCAAGCTCATTTTGGATTTGTAAGTTGCCAACATATTCAGAAAGGTTTGATTTAAATGTAAAATTTGCTGATATATTTGAAAGGTTTGGTTGCAGCGGTAGTTCTGAAAATATCGATTCAGGTATCTTGTAATCTTTCAACTCAATTTGAGCATAGATACTGGAGGTATCAAAAAAGCTGTATTCAAAAAAACCGGAAAGATCTATATCGTTGATACTTGCTGAGTTTAAATCTATAGAAGCTGTATTCTTGCTGAATGACCCCTTAAGGCGTTTTGTGCTGACTTCAAATTTTGGAAAAATAGATGAAACATTAAGCTCTTTTAAATTGATATTAATTCTTTCATTTTTATTTAAAATTTCACCATTTATAAAAAAATTAACAGAACGCAGCGAATCTTCAAAAGGAATATATAAACTTCCATCAATATATAAGTTCTTTATGCTTATTGGGAAACTACTAGGATCAAAGACCGCTATATTTTGATCTGATTTATTATCCTGAAAAGTCATTGAAGGCTTTATAGTAGCATTTGAAACAGTTAATTGATTCAAAGTTACCCTACCTAATAACAATGGAATAATTTTTATTCTCGCATTAATAGAAGGAAAAGTTACTGTTGAACCATCTAGCTTTGACAAGACTATATCATTTGATGAAACCTGAGTAAACAAATGCCCTGAGAAGTCACTATTTTTAATCATCCAACCAGAATCGTTTAGCTGATTATTTAAGTAGGTTACTATTCGATCTTGCCAAATGCTTGGTCTAAAAAAATAGATTAAGACCGAGAAAGATAATGCAATCAAAGATAATACAATTTGCTGGTGATTTTTTTTCATAATCAAAATGAAGCTATACTCTTACTATGAAATTACACCTCTCCGGTTCCATAAACAAAAAAAGCACACAATAAAGTGTGCCTTTTTTTAAAATTGAATATAAGCTAATCTACAACTTCAAAATCCGCATCTTCAATTTCAGCGTCATCTTTTTTCTTTTTCTTACTCTTTTTTGAAGAACCGTCTTCACTTGGAGCTTGATCTGCGCTATCCTCTTTTGCAGAATCATACATTTTAGACGCCACCTGGTTCCATGCATTGTTTAATTCATCAAGAGCAGATTTCAGGTTTTCAACGCTTTCTCCATCTTTTGCTGTTTTAAGCTTTTCAACATTATCTTCAAGCGACTTTTTTTCAGCATCATCCAATTTATCTTTGTATTCTTTCAAATTCTTTTCCGTTTGATAAATTAATTGCTCTGCCTGATTTTGCATGTCAATTAATTCTCTTTTTTCTTTATCGTCAGATTCGTGTTTTTTAGCGTCATTCACCATTTTTTCAACCTCAGTATCAGATAGTCCGCTTGAAGCCTCAATGCGGATACTTTGTTCTTTTCCGGTAGCTTTGTCTTTTGCGCCAACGTTAAGTATTCCATTTGCATCAATATCAAAAGTAACCTCAACCTGAGGAACGCCTCTTGGAGCTGGAGGGATTCCATCGAGATGAAACCTTCCTATAGTTTTATTATCAACAGCCATTTCGCGCTCACCTTGAAGTACATGTATTTCTACAGTAGTTTGATTATCAGCGGCAGTAGAAAATACCTGAGATTTTTTTGTCGGAATAGTAGTGTTTCTTTCAATCAATTTTGTTGAAACACTGCCAAGTGTTTCAATGCCTAGTGATAAAGGTGTTACATCCAGCAATAAGATATCATCAACGTCGCCAGCCAAAACTCCTCCCTGGATAGCTGCTCCGAGGGCAACAACTTCATCTGGATTTACACTCTGATTGAGTTCTTTAGCAAATATTTCTTTTACTTTTTCTTGAATTTTTGGTATTCTAGTAGATCCACCAACTAAAATTACTTCATGAATATCTGATGTAGATAGACCCGCATCTTTTAAAGCTTTCATGCAGGGCTCAACTGTTCTTTCTACTAAATCAGATACAAGCTCTTCAAATTTAGCTCTAGTCAAAGTTAGATTTAAATGCTTTGGTCCAGATGAGTCAGCAGTAATAAATGGTAAATTAATTTCAGTTTGCTTTGAACTCGACAGCTCTTTTTTTGCAGTCTCCGCTGATTCGCGTAGCCTTTGAAGAGCCATTGGATCTTTAGTTAAATCAATACCTTCTGCTGTTTTAAACTCATTAGCTATCCAATTGATAACTTTTTGATCGAAATCATCTCCACCAAGATGAGTATCGCCATTAGTTGATTTGACTTCAAATACACCATCACCAAGTTCAAGAATAGATATGTCAAATGTTCCTCCACCAAGGTCAAACACTGCTATGGTTTCTTCTTTCTTTTTGTCTAAGCCATAAGCTAAAGATGCTGCGGTAGGTTCATTTATAATCCTTCTAACATTTAAACCTGCAATCTTACCAGCATCCTTAGTAGCTTGGCGCTGGGAATCATTGAAATATGCCGGTACTGTAATAACTGCATCGGTAACTGTTGTTCCTAAGTGCTCTTCTGCGGTTTGCTTCAGTTTTTGAAGTACCATAGCGCTAATTTCAGGAGGAGAATAAGTTTTGTCAGAAATTTTTACTGCAACAGAATCTGACTTACCTTTAACTATCTCATAGGGCACATCTTTAGATTCTGCGCTTACCTCCTTAAACATTCTTCCCATGAATCTTTTAATTGAAAAAATAGTATTTTGGGGATTTGTTACTGCTTGCCTTTTGGCAGGTTGTCCGACTAATCGGTCATCATCTTTTGCAAAAGCAACTATTGAAGGAGTTGTTCTTCCTCCTTCTGAACTGCTAATAACTGATGGCTCGCCACCTTCAAGAACAGCTACACAAGAATTTGTTGTGCCAAGATCTATACCAATAATTTTTCCCATTTTATATTACTCCATTAAATAAATTTGTGATTTCAAAATATATTGTACAAGATGCATGCCACTACAACTAATATAGCATTATGTCATATGTATATTTATTTATATGCAATTATGACAGTTAGCGAATATTGATTAAGGCTTTGTAGGTGCTTTTTTACGAGCTTTAGGAGAAACAGGAATAAATTCATACTTTCCAGCCTTGAGATCTATTTTGATTTTATCAACATCATTAAATTTATTTTTTAACAATAATTCAGAGAGAGGATCTTCTATTGATTTTTGGATCTCTCTTCTAAGGTTGCGTGCTCCATATTCAGAGCTAAAACCTTGAATTGCTAGATTCGATTTTGCTTTTTTAGTTATTGATACCGAAAAACCAATTTTATTTAAATTTTGGTACAAGTCTGACATTTGTAAATCAATTATTTTAATTACATCCTCTTTCGAAAGAGTGTTGTAAATAACAGTTTCGTCTAACCTATTTATAAATTCAGGATTAAAAATACTTTTAACTTTTTCAAGAATTTTATTTTTTATCTTATCGCTTTCTAATTCTTTAGTAGTTTCATTAAAACCAAAGGTTGAATTATTTTGGATTTCCTTTGTTCCAATGTTTGAGGTAAGAATAATTATTGTATTTTGAAAGTCAATTTTTCTTCCATAGCTGTCGGTAATTATACCCTCATCAAATAACTGCAAAAGCAGATTAAAAATATCTGGATGAGCTTTTTCTATTTCATCAAACAGTACCACAGAATAAGGGTTTCTTCGAACTTTTTCTGTTAGCTCACCACCTTCATCATAGCCAACATAACCTGGTGGTGCTCCAATTAATCTAGACATGGCAAAACGTTCTCTGTATTCACTCATATCTAACCTAACTAAAGACTCTTCTTTGCTGAAGAGATAGTGTGCCAATTCTTTGACAGTTTCTGTTTTACCAACGCCCGTAGGACCAAGAAACAGGTAAACCCCTATAGGCCTTCCTTGTCTTTTCAAGCCAGCTCTTGATCTTTGAATTGCTTTGCTCAGCGTTTTTATAGCATGGTTTTGTCCAATAATTTTTAGAGAAAGCTCATCTGCCATCTCTAAAAGCTTTTTCCCTTCAGATTCAGCTACTCTTTGAACAGGAATTCTAGTCATAGTTGAAACTACATCAGCAATATTTTCTTCCGATATAACCGTAGGGTTCAGCTCTTCATTCGACTTCCACTTTTTCTGCAAAATGCTCAGCTTATTAATCAACTTGTGCTCTTTATCTCTTAAGTTAGCAGCGTCTTCAAATTTTTGCTCAATTACTACAGAATTTTTTTTATTTCTTATATTATCAATCTCTATTTCTAAGTCAATTATTTTTTGAGGTACTTTAATATTTAAGATGTGAGCTCTTGAACCTGCTTCATCTAAAACATCTATAGCTTTATCTGGTAAAAATTTATCTGTTATATATCTATCAGAGAAATATACGCATGCACGAACTGCCTCATCTGAATAAGTTACATTGTGATGTTTTTCATAACTGGATTGAAGTCCTTTAAGTATTTCAATAGATTCTTCCGATGAAGGTGGAGAAATATTTATTTTTTGAAATCTTCTCTCTAGGGCTCCATCTTTTTCAACGTGTTTTCGATATTCATCTAAAGTTGTGGCGCCAATACAGTGGATATCTCCTCGCGCTAGTGCTGGTTTAAACATATTTGAAGCATCAAGAGAGCCTGATGCTCCTCCAGCGCCAACTATTGTATGAAGCTCATCAATAAATAAAATTAGATTGTCCGTTTTTTCTAACTCTACCATTATGGTTTTCATTCTTTCTTCAAATTGACCTCTATATTTAGTTCCAGCAACTAGACCCGCTAGATCTAAAGACAAGATTCTTTTATTATGAAGAGTCCTTGGTACATTTTTATCAATTATTTTTTGACCTAATCCTTCAATGATAGCAGTCTTGCCAACACCAGGCTCTCCAATTAATACCGGGTTGTTCTTTTTTCTTCTAGATAAGATTTGCGCCACTCTTTGTATTTCATCTTCTCTACCAATAACTGGGTCAAGATTACCGGCGCGAGCTAGCTCTGTTATATCTCTTGAGAAATGGTCAAGAGCAGGAGTTTTTGACTTAGAAGGCTTTGACAATTTCGAATCATTAGATTTCTCAAAATCTTCATTGGGATCATTATTTATTAGATCTAAAACGCTTTCATAATCTAAATTATGAGAATTTAAAACTTCGCGAGCAATTCCTTCATTTTCCTTGAGGATAGATAAAAGAAGGTGTTCGTCATCTGCAACGGCAGAGCCAAGCGCTGCTGCCTCATTAAATGCATTGCGAAGTATTCTTTCTGCTCTGCGAGTAAGTGGTAAGTGACCTAAAGTCATTGTATTACCCAAAGTTTTGATCAAATCCTCAATCATTAATTGTATATCTGAAATATCGCAATCATATATTTCAAATACCTTGGCGCTTAATCCTGATTTTTCTCTTAAAAGCCCCAAGAGCAGGTGTTCTGAGCCAACATAGCTATGTCCCAACCGAATAGCTTCTTCTTTTGCATTCTTGATAATGCGTTGAACTCTTTGTGAAAAATTTTCTTTCATAACAAGATTAATTTAAGAACGGTTAATACAACTTCAAACAGTATCTGATATGGATAAAGACCCTTTATCAAGAAAATAATTTTTATTACCTATTGAAGCAATTTCTTT